>JABEBX010022032.1_pt1 | contig 40089 bp, 32 predicted proteins | sample 7245971 | NCBI WGS metagenome assembly JABEBX01 (sample SAMN14506365, study PRJNA622280) | hot springs metagenome | biome: hot spring [ENVO:00000051]|acidic hot spring [ENVO:00002120]; feature: spring [ENVO:00000027]|sediment [ENVO:00002007]; material: sediment environment [ENVO:01001048]... | reverse complement strand
ACCATGTATGGAACGGGAATACAGGTACCTTTATTGCAAAACCTATAAACAGGGCTATGTACATTGCTAATCTTATTCCGAACTCTTTTATTAACGAACCCTGATTTGCCTGGTTCATTAGTAATACAATATCAAAGGTATGCCTGCCAGTTGCAGGATCCGTACTGTTGAAATAAAATGCAAGTATAACTACAAGCATGAGTACGCTTCCAGCAAGTGTATACAGGAAGAATTTTATAGCTGCATACTCCCTTCTTGGACCGCCCCATATACCGATAAGAAAGTACATCGGAAACAGCATCAATTCCCAGAACACGTAGAACAGAAAGAAGTCCAATGACATGAATACGCCGAACATAGCTGTAACAAGCAAAAGGTAAAGAGCAAAATAAGCCTTGTGTGCTTTATTTATATTCCATGAGGCAAATACCGCGAGGAAGCCAAGCAGGCCTGTTAGTATAACCATGGGGGCACTAATACCGTCTACCCCGAGATAATATTGTATGTTAAATGCGGTTATCCATGAATATTTTTCTACAAACTGGAATCCGCCGTCTGAAAGATTCATTGTAGCGTACATATAAAAAGATAAGATCATCGGTATGAACGTAAACACCACGGTGGTCCATCTGATCCATGAGACCTTATCCTTTGGCATAAGTAAAACCAGGACAAAGCCTATCATCGGCGTAAAAACAATCCAGCTTAAAAGATAATTAGATACCATCTCTTATTCCTCCTATAATAAAACAAACGAGAGTAATATGGCTATTCCTATAATGGCGAATATAAGATAGTTTTGTACAAGACCTGATTGAAGCTTCCTGAGTACACCGCCTGCAGACACAACGCCGTCGCCTACCGCGTTGACAGCACCATCGACAACAATCCTGTCAAATGCACCGTCAAAATCAGAAAGCTTTCTACCGAGCTTAGCCGCACCATTTACTGCACCATCTATAATCCCTGAATCGAACAATGACAGCAGATCTTTTAGCTTCATAACACCGCCCACAACATACTTCGCATAAAACTCGTCCACATAATACTTGTTCAAAAGCCATGTATAAGCGGTCTTAAAGCTTTCCGCCATCTTCTCTGGCAGTTCCGTATTAACTGCATAGAAATAATATGCAACACCTATACCTGACAGAGCTGCCAGCACCGATATTCCCATCAGTATCCACTCAAGCGACAGAGGACCCTCCGGCATTTTAAAACCTGATACAAATACCGGTTCAAGAAATTGGGCGAACACATTATGCACTCCAAAAATTTCAGGCATACCGATGTATCCTCCGACAGCGGACAGGACCGCAAGGATAAGAAGCGGTATGGTCATTGTCTTCGGGGATTCATGGATATGCTCTGCTGTATGATGATCCATCCTCGGTTTACCGTAGAAGGTGAGCATAACAAGCCTTGTCATATAAAATCCCGTAAGTACAGCACCAAATACACCAAGCAGCCAGATAAATTTACCGCCGTAAGGGCTTATATATGCATTGTATAAAATATCATCCTTGCTGAAAAATCCTGCAAACCCTGGAACACCTGTTATCGCAAGGGTAGCAACGAGGAAAGTCGCAGTGGTTATAGGCAGCTTTTTGGCTAGCCCGCCCATCTTTCTTATATCCTGCTCCCCTGACATTGCATGTATAACACTGCCGGAACCAAGGAACAATAGGGCTTTAAAAAATGCGTGTGTCATAAGATGAAAAATACCGGCACTGAATGCACCCACACCAACACCTATGAACATATATCCAAGCTGGCTTACAGTTGAATATGCAAGAACCTTCTTTATGTCATTCTGGACAAGCCCGATCGTTGCCGCAAAAAATGCCGTTAAAGCACCTACAATTGCAATTAACTTTAAAGCATCAGGCGCGAGAACATAGAGAAAATTCATCCTTGCAACCATATAAACACCGGCAGTTACCATGGTAGCGGCATGTATCAATGCACTGACCGGTGTTGGACCTGCCATTGCATCTGGCAGCCAAATATAGAGAGGTATCTGTGCTGATTTGCCGGTAGCACCAACAAACAACATGATACCGACTGTTGTCAGTATTGCTGTCGGTATAAGGCTTATGTTGGATTTTATAACACCAAAATCAAGAGACCATGTTCCTGTCTTCATGCCGATTGAGGTAAAGAGCAGTAAAAATCCTACAATGAAACCAAAATCCCCAATCCTGTTCACAATGAATGCCTTCATACCTGCCCTTGCGTTTTCGATCTTCTCAAACCAGAATCCTATAAGCAGGTAAGAGCAAAGTCCAACGCCCTCCCATCCTACAAACATCAACAGTATACTGTTGGAAAGAACAAGCAAAAGCATTGCAAATGCAAAAAGATTCAAAAATCCAAAGTACCTTGAGTATTTTTTATCTCCGTGCATGTAGCCAACGGAATAAAGATGTATAACAGAACTAACGCCGCTAACTACCAAGATCATAACCGTGGACAGTGGATCAACAAGGAATGACACACTTACATGAAAGTTGCCGAGTCCTATCCACGTATAAACCGAATCAACAAACTGCCTCTGGTCAACAGGCAATGCAATAATATGAAGGTACGTGATGATAGAAAGCACAAATGACAGAGAAATAGAACCGACCGCAATGGCATTTATAACAGCATGCGGTAATTTTTTCCCGATCAAAAGATTTGTTGCCGCACCAATCAATGGCAGTAAAGGGATCAACCAAATGTAATGTTCAATCATCTTTCAGTTCCCCGAATATTCTCTTTTATTATACCCAGTACGCTACATGTCATTTCTATTATCCACATAATATCTACCCTTTCAGTGTATCTTCTTTGTCAAGGTCTATGGTCCTTGTTGTTTTGTATATTGATATTACAATCGCAAGGGCTACAGCCACCTCTGCCGCAGCAACCACTATTGAGAAGAGAGCAAATATCTGTCCATTTAGTCCCGTATCTACAAATTTTGAAAATGCTACAAGGTTGATATTTGCAGCATTCAGCATAAGCTCGACCCCCATGAGTACTGCAATAGCGTTTTTCCTTGTCAGAACACCAAAAACACCTATAGAAAATAATAAACCAGACAATATAAGATAATCCGACAGTGTTATGTAAGAAACTATCATTTAATTTTCCTTCCTCCCCTCTCCTGCCTGTTTCTCGCTTCCAGGTACATCATTAACCGTTTCCTTATTTACCCTGACTTCCGATCGTATCAGATAAGCTGCACCAATCATTGCAAGTACGAGCAGTACTGAAGCGAGTTCAAATGGCAGTAGATAATTTGTCAGCAATTGCATGCCTATGGGCTTGGTTGTAGGTACATTAGCCTTATACCCGATAAATAACCACGGTACCTGTCTGATCGAATAGTATATTATTGTAAAAGTAATGATTGAACTCAACGTACCCATTACAACCGTGCCAAGCTTATTAAAGATATCAAGACTGTAAGCGTTATGTGTAAGCATAACTCCAAAAACTATAAGTATCAAAACACCGCCTATATAGATAAGCACCTGTGTTACTCCAACGAAATCAGCGCCCAGCGTTATATAAATGCCAGCAACACCAAACAGTGTAAAAAACAATGCAAATGCAGACCGCACGATATTCCTCAGAAGAACAACAAGCAACGCAGAACCTATTATTAAAGCTGCGAAGATATAAAAAAATACCGCCTGCACAGTGTAGGTCTCCATATTTATTTCACCATACCTTCTTTTTTATCCTCGTTTTTTTTCTCTTCAGGCTTATTCTGTTGAGGTTGTAATTCACCAAGCCCGAAGTGTGAAATCAATTCCTCTTTTGTGTAAGCTGAAAATTCATATTTTCGTTCGAAGTAAAGACAATTATCAACCGGACATGCCTCTACGCAAAGACCACAGTATATACACCGCCCATTGTTTATATCAAAAATAACAGGCCTCAACTTTTTATTTTCATCTCTTACTGTTTTTAAAGTTATTACGTCGACAGGGCATATACGTGCGCACGCAGTGCATCCTGTACATATATTGATGTCAACAAACAGCTTTCCTCTAAATCTCTCCGGCGGCTCCCGTTTAACCTCGGGATACTGCTGGGTAACCTCGGTCTTTGGATTTATGCCATACTTGATCGTGATACCCATACCAGTAAAGATGGACCTTACAGAATCAAACATATTTTTAAAATATCCTGCCATTAATTCTCCATCAGTGAACAAATAATCCCGCAATAATGTCATAAACACCCCTGCCATGCAGCAGTAATACCCATAAACTGGCGCCTATAAGATTGAAGAACGCAATAGGTGTAAGGTATTTCCAGCATAACTTCATAAGCTGATCAACACGCAACCGAGGCAATGTCCACCTGATCCACATCATAATATAGATAAGTAAAAAGATCTTTGCGAAAAACACTGCGATCTGAAGTACTTCCCTCAGCCACACAGGCATTGCGATACCATTGATAAACGGTATCTGCCAGCCTCCGAGGAAAAGGGTTACAGCTATAGCACTTACAATAAACATATCACCGTATTCGGCCATAAAGAAGAAAGCAAAACGCATACCAGAGTACTCTGTATGATAACCTGCTACAATTTCTGATTCTGCCTCCGGTATATCGAACGGCGTTCTGTTTACCTCTGCTATGGCACCTATAAAATAAACAAAGAATGCAAGGAACGTAAAAGGGTTGTTGAACAGTAACCACCTGAATATACCGAGACCGCCGGATTGATAAGCGATAATGTCTTTCATATCAAGGGATGCAGGTATGATGATAGCGGCAAGCAGAGAAAGAACTATCGGTATTTCATAACTAACAATCTGTGCGACTGAACGCATGCCTCCGAACAATGACCACTTGTTGTTTGATCCCCATGCCCCCATGAGTATTGCCATAGAGACGACGGATGAAACGGCCAGAATGTAAAGAACCCCGACGTTCAGGTTCGCAACATAAATATCATTACTGTACGACAATGGCACAAATGCTGCAAAAGATGCTGTAAATACGATATAAGGTGCTATAATGAACAACCATTTGTCAGCGTAAAAAGGTATAATATCCTCTTTGAGAAGCAGCTTTACACCATCGGCAACGAACTGTAAGAGTCCATAAGGACCAACTCTGTTAGGACCAATTCTTGCTTGAATATCTCCAGCAACCTTTCTTTCCGCATATGTAGCTAAACCTTCATAAAGCACGGCAACAGCAAGTACGACCGCCGCTGAAACAATCATCAAAACTATAATTACCAGCAGTCGTATCCACGGACTCGTATTTGAAAGACTGGCAATAATATTACTTATAAGCTCCGTCATCTGTCAATCTCCGGCAAAATAATATCAAGGCTTCCTATAATAGCTATAAGATCGGCTATCATAACACCTCTTGCAAGCTTCGGAATAATACTGAGGTTTGCAAAAGATGGTGCTCTGATCTTCAATCTATACGGCTTGGTGGAACCGTCACTTATAAGGTAAAAACCGAGTTCACCCCTCGGATTTTCTGCGCGCACATAAACCTCACCTGCAGGAGGCTTTAATACCTTTGGAACCTTTGCAGTGTAGTCACCCGAAGCAAGCATATCAAGGCATTGTCTAACTATTTTGGTTGATTGTTCCATTTCGTAGATACGCATCATGTACCTGTCCCACGCATCTCCAACCTTGCCCATCTCACCCTTTCCTATGGGAATATCGAAGTCAAGTTCATTATAGATAAGGTATGGTTCTTCACGTCTGAGATCCCACTTTATACCGGATCCTCTTAAATTCGGGCCTGTAATACCATAATCAAAAGCGTCCTCAGGGCTTATAACAGCGATATTGGCAAGCCTATTTATAAAAATAGCATTATAAGAAAGGAGTTCATTGTACTCTTTTATCTTGGCGGGAAAATAATCAAGAAACTCTCTTGTTTTATCAATAAATCCTTCCGGTATATCCTTGGAAACGCCTCCTATCCTTATATAATTATATGTAAGCCTTGAACCGCACGTCATTTCAAAAAGATCATTGATAAATTCTCTCTCCCGTATACCGAAGAGAAAAGGTGTAAAAGCTCCCATATCTGAAGAAAAAGATCCGAAGGATATCAGATGGCTTGATATCCTATTTAATTCAGCCATGATTACCCTTATGATCTGTGCCCTGCGAGGTATCTCTATATTGAGAAGCTTCTCAACGGTCATTGCATAAGCAAGATTGCAGTTCATAGAGGCAAGGTAATCGAGCCTATCTGTAAATGGAGTAAACTGAGGGTATGTTACTCTCTCCGCTATCTTTTCGAGTGCCCTGTGAAGATAACCAATGTATGGCTTTACATCGCTTAACACCTCTCCATCGGTTTTTAATAGCAGTCTGAGTACCCCATGGGTGCTCGGATGCTGTGGTCCCATACTTACCTGCATGAATTTTTCGTCAACATTTGCCATCTAAACATCCCATGTGTGGTATTGTTTTGGATACACATAATCCTTACGCATAGGATGGCCTTCCCAATCTTCAGGCATGAGTATCCGTCTGAGATCCGAATGTCCGTCAAATACAATACCAAAAAGGTCGTATGCCTCTCGCTCGTAAAAATTTGCTCCAGGCCAGACAAGCTCTACCGTTTGAACATGAGGATTATTTCTGTCCAATTCCACTTTTATTGTGATCTTATGCTTATGTTTCATCGAATTTAGATGATAAACAACAGTCATCTTACCCTGATCTTTTAGATCCACGCCGCTCAGGCACATGAGTGATTTGAAATCCATATCATCTTCCATCTTTAAAAATCTGCACACATCTACAATGGCATCCGGCTCTACAATAACAGATGGAGGAAAGGTATTATCCATAAACTGCTTTATTTTTCCGCTAAATTTTTCCGACAAGATCTCGTAAATCTTCTTTGGATCCATTATTTTTTCACCAGGTTTTTTTCTTCCATTATCTTTTTTTGCAGCTTCATGATCCCCTCTATCAATGCCTCCGGCTTCGGAGGACATCCGGGAACATAGACATCGACAGGTATTATCTTATCAACACCCTTCAATACAGAATAGGAATCTTTGAAAAACGGTCCTCCTGTATTAGCACAACTTCCCATCGAAATTACATACTTAGGGGACGGCATCTGATCGTAAAGCCTCTTTACCCTATCAGCCATCATATGTGTAATTGTACCGGCAACAATCATAAGATCTGACTGCCTCGGTGTTGACCTAAATATTGCTCCGAACCTATCAAGGTCATAACGTGCTGCGCCTGTCTGCATAAGCTCGATACCGCAGCATGCAGTCGCAAACAACATATACCACAGAGAGTTTTTCTTTGACCAATTCAGAAATTTATCGACACTGGTAAAGAGTATATTATCAGGCAACTTGTTTTCTAAAACACCCATTGTTCTTCCTCTCAATTTTCCTTTTCCGGATGGCGTATCGGAATTGCGTTGGGAATGGCATCAGCTTCTTCATGCTCTTTAAGGTTATCGAGATCTTTAATCCAGTCAAGGTCTCCCATATCCCACACGTATGCAAAACCTACGAGAAGGATTACAATGAATACAAGCACATCCCAGAATGCTACCCAGCCTACAGATTTGAATACCATTGCCCATGGAAATAGAAATACGACTTCAACATCAAAGATAACAAATATAAGAGCTATGATATAGAATCTGACATTGAAGGTAATCCAGCTATAGCCGATAGGCTCCTCGCCACATTCATAGTTGGTCAGCTTTGCTACACTTGGTTTAGCAGGCCTTATAAGTCTTGCCAGCAATAATGTTACGCCAACAAATATAATGCCAATCGCCAAAAAAATAAATACATTTGCAAAATCCATCATCATATTTTTTTACCTGTATACTGTATACGCTTGCTACATTAAAAAATAAAACATTGTCAAGGAATTGTAAAGTTTTTATATAATTCAAAACACGTGCTCCTGTAAAAACAGGAGCATACAGACTTTCGGAAAGCTGTCATTGAGCGTCTATTTTTTACAAGAATACAAAAACAGAATCGTAACCTTTTATTCAAGAACATTAACCCAAAAAATGCAATAAGGGAATTTTTTCATTCTCATTATATCAGAAGCTATCGGAGCTTGGCTTTTCGCATGCGACTCAACCTTTTTTATATTTTATCTTCTTTCGGCTGTGTGTTTAAGATGTTCTATGAAAAAACGGACTTGGTGATTTGAAACAATCTCAAATGTGTCACCCACGTATGGATCGAAATGACTGCAGGGAAGACTGATCAATTGGGCATCCGGCATCTTATCCACTGTTTTTTTTACAAATTCAAAGGGTATCAAAGAATCTTTCTCACCGACTATAGCCAGAGCAGGGCATTTAACTTTGTGAGCCTTTGTACTCGGATAATACAAAATTAGATACAGCATCGCTCTGGCCGGAGTGGTCATATCCCAATCCATGGTATCTGTTGGAACAAGGCGCATAACACCGTCATAGCACTCCGGGGTTGAAAGGATGGCTGATTCACCAGGTTTACCAAAAGCCGGTATGTAGTAGGGAGACTGAAAAGTAATCATTCGCCATAGATCCCGTATGATTGCTACAGTGGACCTGCCTATAAAACCCCAGCCAAGAACCTTCTTCATATTCCAACTGGATGAAAATCCGTTAACAAATGGAACCAGTATGGCTATAGCAGCGATATCATGGTCTTTGGCTGCTACACAGATCACGTGTCCGCCACTGTACGATGTTCCCCAGAGGCCTATCTTGCTGTGATTAATCCACCTGATTCTACGGGCGTAGGCTATGGCCGAATGCCAATCCTGAATATGCTTTTTGGGGGATATGAGATTACGTGGATAACCTTCACTGTTGCCAAATCCCCGGTAATCGAACATCAAAACCGCTATTCCCTGGTTGACGAATTTCTCTGCAAATGGCTCCATGCGAAAAGTTCTCAGTGCACCAAAGCCGTGAGCCATAATAATCAGAGGGGGATTTTCCACCGCGTCCGGCCGATAGAGCCATGCTACGCATTTTTCACCATGGCTGATGAACTCAACATCTGTTCTGCTAAAGCCCATACTTTATTACCTCCTATTTTTCCATTTTTATTTCTCTTCGTTCTAAATCATACAACGTTCAATCTTTTATCATTTGTCAATTGGTTAATCAGCAGGGGTTAGCTGAATGCATCTTTTACTTTAGCCTATCATGAATAATAAAAGATGCCTCTGTATTGGCTATGACGTCTTCAACGGATACGCCTTTTGCAAGCTCTTTTAATAACAATCCCCTGTCCGTAACATCGATAACACATAGGTTCGTTATAATCTTAGAAATGCAACTGTAACCTGTCACAGGATACGTGAGATTTTTTACGATTTTAGGTTTTCCGTCCTTTGTTGTATGTGACATCATAACGATAATTTTTTTTGTACCTACAACAATATCCATTGCGCCACCTATGCTGGGCATCATGTTAGGTGCACTCCAGTTGGCAAGGTCTCCTTTTTCCGAGACTTGATAAGCCCCCATAATCGCAACATCAATATGACCGCCCCTGATCATTGCAAAAGAGATATCACTCGGAAAAAAACTTGCCCCCTTTATGTAGGTTATCGGTTGTTTCCCGGCGTCAACGAGGTCAGGATGTGCCTCTCCCTTTCGGGCAAAGCCGCCCATACCAAGCAATCCATTCTCTGTATGGAAAAACACGGTTTTATCCGGTGGTATAAAATCAATCACAAGCGTTGGCATACCAATACCAAGGTTAACGTAATCTCCATCCCGGATCTCTGCTGCAGTACGTCTTGCCATTTCTTTCTCATTCATACCAGCGATCATATCGTTCTCCTTTGAATATTCTCTTTACGAATATGCCCGGTGTATGGATTGTATTCGGATCAAGCATGCCTGGTTCAACAAGCTCTTCAACCTCCGCTATGGTAATATCTGCGGCCATTGCCATAAGAGGGTTAAAATTTGCACCTGTATACCTATAAACGAGATTACCGTAAATATCTCCTCTATACGCCTTTACAAAGGCAAAATCAGCACCAAGGGGTAGTTCAAGTATATGCGGCTCACCGTTGATAATACGGATTTCTTTATCCTTTCCAAGCAATGTACCCGCGCCTGTCTTAACATAAAAACCCCCGATACCAGAACCTCTTGCCCTGATACGCTCTACAAGCGTGCCCTGAGGAACAAGCTCAAGCTCGACCTTCCCGGCAACATACAGCTCTTTAAAGGATTTCGTGGCTGTCGGATACGAGCCTATGTATTTTTTTACCCTTCCAGCTTTAAACAGGATTGACAGTCCATATTCATTATCGCCAAGCCTTGAGCCTGGATTGTTGCTTATAACTGTAATATCTTTTGTACCCTTTTCATATAGCGCCCGGATCAGGTTCTGTGGTATACCGGCAAGGCCAAAACCTCCGAACATTATCACCGCACCATCTTTTACATCTTCAATTGAATCAACAGATGATTTATATGTTTTGTTGATCATGATGCCTCTTTAAAATAAATGTCCGTGATCCTGCCGTCCCTCTGTTTGCAAAACATTGCTTTTACTTTCATGCCAACCCTTGCTTTTTTGATGTCCTTCATCTCTACGTTGGAAAGGATTGCGGTATCAGCACCGTCAAGTTTTATATAAGCAACGATGTAAGGTACCTGTTTGATATATGAGGATGTGGCAAAATATACAGTTGTATAACTCAGGAGTTTACCGCTCCCTTTCAGCTCTATCCATTCTGTCTTCTCATAACAGTCCGGACAATATAAACGCGGTGGACAAAATACCTTACCGCATTTGTTACAGCGTGCTCCCATGAGGCGTTTATTCTCCAGGATCTCCCTGAAAAATCGTGACTGCCCTCCATAAGAATACCGCATGTTGACGTGCATGGTATCGGGGATCTCGAGGGGTGCGTTTGGATTTAACTGTGTGGTCATATCCTTCTCAAATGCCTTTATGACCGCTTGTTTTTTTACGCCAATGCGTCTTGCATTCCTGCCAGCCCATTTTAAAAATGTTTCCTTATCCATACCTCACCTTCCTTGCTCAATATCAGACGGCTCTAACCTGTCAGACAGGTCTGCCTTGTTCGGCAAGGTTCTTCAGCCTTTATCACTCTCCAACACCAGACACACAGTCCATGCAGCACCGGGCCCTCCTATACTCTGCACAAGCCCGGTCCTTGCATTCTCAATCTGACGCCTACCTGCCTCGCCTCTCAAGTGTAGCACGATCTCGTTTGTCTGCATGATCCCGGTCGCTCCGACTGCATGTCCACACCCTATCAATCCGCCGCTTACGTTTACAGGCAGTTTTCCGTCCCGCATGACAACGCCTTCATCTATAAGCCTGCCTCCTTCTCCTTCATTGCAAAAAAAACAGTCCTCATACGCAATAAGCTCCGTACCGGTGAATGCATCATGGAGCTCTGCCAGATTTATCTCTCCAATAGGGTTTTTAATGCCAGCCATATTATACGCCTTTTTTGCTGCAATTTTGCTGGATTCAAAGCTATACAGGTCCTTCCTGTTACCGATAACCGCCCAGTCCAGTGCTGCACCAATGCCCTTTATCCATACCGGTGCTTTTTTAAATGTCTTCGCAACATCTTCTGATGCAAGGATGAGTACTGCAGAACCTTCGGAATAAAGACAGTTGTCATATCGCTTGAACGGATATGCAATCATGGGTGACCTCATAACATCATCAACCTTCAGTGCAATCGGACTCTGAGCAACAGGATTAAGCAGTGCATTGTTGTGATTCTTTACAGAAACCTTTGCCATCTGAATCTCTGTAGGATTCCCATATTTTTCAAGATGTGCAATGGTTGTAAGTGCAAATGAACCTGCCGCTGTTCTGCCTGTTGGCTGTTCGTACGTCATGTCAGCAGTATAAGATATAGCCTTGAGTACCTCAGGACTTGATTTCCCTGTTTCATAATCAAAACAGTCGGCGGATTTTTCTACGCCCACAACAAGGCACACATCATAAAGCCCGGATGCGATCTGTGCAAAGCCAGTGATAATCGCATTGCCGCCTGTTGCCCCGCCGGTAGAAACCCTTATTGCAGGTTTTGGAGCCATACCTAGATAGTCGTGAACAAACAGGTCGGGTTGAAACTGCCGTTCAAAAAAATCATTATATATACCGTACACAACACAGTCTATTTTATTCTTTTCTATACCCGCATCATCAAGAGCCATCTTTACCGCATCAAATGCAAGCTCGAAGTAGGTCTTTTCAATCCACCTGGACCTGAACTGAGTCGTGCCTATTCCAAAAACGCCAACCCTTCTCATCACAGCTCCCTTGAAACAACAAGTTTCTGTACCTCGATTGTACCCTGTGCGGCAATCCATGAAAACGCATCTCTTAAATATCTTTCAACCGGATAATCCGGAGATGCCCCGTAGGCCCCGAGTATCCTGCTTGCGAGTTCAACCGCATGGACGAGCGTTTCTGCTGCGTAGAACTTTGCCATTGATGTTTCTTTTTTATGCCGCATGCCCCTATCATGCATCATAGCAACGCGGTAGGTGAGCAGCCTCGATGCATCTATCTTTGCCGCAAGTTCAGAAAGCGGAAACGCTATTGCCTGATTTTCTACGATAGGTTTGCCGGCAACTATTCGCTGCTTTGCGAATTTTACAGCAGTATCTAATGCGGCGGCAGCAAGACCGGTAAACCCGGCGGCAAGGCTTATCCTTGTAGTATTCAAGATCTCAAGTGCGAGCTTTAACCCCTCATCCGGTTTGCCGAGGAGGTTCTGTTCGGGAACAAAGAGATTATCAAGCCGTATGTTGAATGCCCTGTGCCCTCTCAGACCCATGGTCTGCGCATGACTCTCAAAAACAAGTCCTTCGGGCTTTCCCTCGAGGATAAAACCGCTGATGCCCTTTCCGCCCTTTTCGGGTGATGTTTTTGCAAAGATGATATAAAATTCCGACATGTCAGCAAAGGTGACAAGCCTTTTTTTACCATTCAAAAGGTATCCATCCTTTGTTTTTGTTGCCGTAGACTTCATACCGGCCGGATCAGAACCAGGACCTTCATCGGTAAGCGCATAACATCCAACCATACCGTTTGCAAGTTTTGTAAGGTAATTTTTCTTTTGCTGTTCAGTACCTCCAAAGAGAAGGCCATGTGCAAATAATTGTGCAATCTCAACAAGGGGTATCAGAGCAGGACAGGCATATCCAATCTCTTCAGCTACAACGCAGACATCGAGAGTGCTGAGACCCATGCCGCTGTAACCCTTTGGTACCGACATGGCGCTTAATCGCATCGGTTCTCCAAGTAGTTTTTTTATCAGGCTTGCAGGTATGACATCATCGTGGTCTATCTTTTCGGCAAGAGGTATTACCTCTTTTGTCATATAATCCCTTGCTTGATCCCGCAGACTTATCTGCATATCGTTTAAAAAAACGTCTACCATAACAGCCTCCCTGTATGCACGGTAGGGGCAATTCGAGAAGTACCCCTCCGGAAACAATCCCTTTGATTATTTTATCAATATCAGAAGAAATTTGATTGTGCAAACAAATCGGAAAGGATCGATTCATTATCAAGAAAAGGATGCTTTATGCCGCAGTGTGATAGCAGGGATGACTCATAGGTTGCCTTCCTCGGTCTTTTTGGGTATGATGATAGTAGCTTTCGGATAAAAGCGGACAATAATGTTTGCAGATAAAGAAGAATATATAAAATTAAGAGATGAAGTACACAAGTTCAATCTCAAAGAACTTTCACCTTTGGCATCAGAGTGCGACGAAAAAGAGGCATTTCCATTTGACGTACTCAAACATGCCGCGGATCTTGGCTATGTGGGACCCCACCTTCCAGAACAGTACGGTGGTATGGGCGATTACTATGCCAAGGCTGTTGTATATGAGGAAAACTGCAGGGTATCGTTCGGATATAATCTTTCGTTGAATGCTTCTGACTTGCTGTTTGCAAACAACATTTTCAGGCATGGCAATGAAGAACAAAAACAAAAATATCTTCCCCTTATCATAAAGGGCGAGAAGATCGGTTGCTGGGCATTGACAGAACCTGATGCTGGTTCTGACGCCCTATCAATCAAAACAACATGGAGAAATGATGGCACTCATTATGTCATCAACGGCGGGAAAACGTTTATTACGAATGCACCTGTAGCGGACTTTTTTATCGTAATAGCGAGGAAACCAGGTTCAACAAAAGCAGATGGAGGCTGCGCGTTTATCCTTGAAAGAGGTATGCAGGGCTTATCCACTGGTAGGCCATTGAAAAAACTCGGAGGGAGATGTTCTCCGACCGGAGAGATTACACTGGAAGATGTAAGGGTTTCAAAGGATCACCTACTCGGCAAAGAAGGCAATGGCTTTAAAGATATGTTTGCATCCCTTGATGTTGAGCGGGCATATACGCCGCTTTCAAGCATAGGTATTGCACAAGCATGCCTTGATGAAGCGGTTTTGTACGCGAAGCAGAGAAAACAATTTGGTCGGTATATATCGGAATTTCAGCTTATTCAGGAAAAGCTTGCAGTCGTGTCTGCGGAACTTGAAGTGGCCCGCAATTATGTTTATAACCTGATCGAATTCATGGTTCAGGGTAAAAGGATTACAAAGGAGGCTTCAATTGCAAAACTGTTTGCATCAAATATGGTAAACAGGGCTGCGCGAGAAACGATCCAGATCATGGGTGGGTACGGGTACATGCGGGAGTACAAGGTTGAGCGGTATTTCAGGGATGCAAAGCTTCTCGAGATCGGCGCAGGTACATCCGAGATCCAGAAACTTATCATAGCACGGGAACTGTTGAAGTAGCAAAGAATGGGAAATGGATAAACTCGGGAATGAACAAATTTCCTGAATCAAAAACCTTCTACTGAACCCAAAATGTAATAGCAAAGTTTATCCATTTGTTATACAAACTTCGCTATTTTTTAAATGCATTTTTCAAGCTAACTTTCCTTCTTTAGTTGTTCTAATATGCCTCTCAGCAGCTTTACTTCTTCTGAAGGTTCAGGAGGTGTCGCAGGTATTTGTTCCTGCTGTTTTTTCAATCTTTTTTTAGCCGCATTCATTGGTATAACTACTAAAAAGTATATTGCTGCAGCCACAATAAAAAAGTTAACGACTGAATTGGTAAATCTGCCAATAGAAATCGGTCCTAATTTGATAGAAGAAAAATCCGGTGCACCACCAAATACACCTATTATTGGCGTGAGAACATCAGCAACTAAGGAGTTTACAACTTGACCAAATGCAGCACCTATAATTACAGCCACGCCCAAGTCTACGACATTACCCCTCATTATAAATTCTTTAAATCCTTTTAGCATATTTCCTCCACGTTTTACGTTTTTGTTTTAAATAATTTCTATAGCAAATCAGCAAAGAAAAAAAAACATTGGCATTTAAGCAAAGTGCTTCTTTCTCAGACTCCAAAAAAATATTGAATTCCCATTGCCAAAATTTGATTTTGTGCTTAAGTATTTATTGCATTTTCTGGATTAAGTTTTAATATTGAACGGTGTTTAATAATAAAAGGAGGAAACATTATGGTTCTTGACCCTGCGGCAGAAAAAATTATTAAGATATTTAAAAATATCGAATTGAGTTCAATGAAGGTTGAAGATGTCAGAGAGTTGATGGCTAAGAGTCCGATCCCACCAAAAAAAGAACATGTGAAATCGGTTAAAGATCTTCATATCGAACACCATGGACTGAAGATTCCTTGCAGGCTTTATGAGCCTGAAAATAGCTGTAACGGATTGATAATCTATTTTCATGGCGGTGGTTTTATATTTGGTAACATAGAATTATTCGACGGGATCGCCAGAAGGGCAGCGAAGGCCTCAGGATGTAAAGTTCTCTCTGTTGAGTATAGATTGGCACCGGAGAACAAATTCCCAGCCGCAGTGGACGATGCCTATGAAGCTTATCTATGGGTCAGAAAAAACACCGAAACTTTAGGTATAGACTCAGATAAAATAGCAATAGCAGGAGATAGCGCAGGTGCTAATCTTACCGCTGTTACGACTTTCCGATTAAAGGATGATAAGATAGGACTACCAAAACTTCAGGCACTTTTTTATCCTGCGCTTGGTCCGGATCTTTTCACAGAAGCATTAAGAGAATACGGTAAAGGATATTTTTTAACGAAAGATTCAATAAAGTGGTTTGGTAAATTGTATTTGAATAAAGATCAAGATTTTTTTCATCCTTTCTTTTCACCTATACTTCGTGAAGACCTTGGCGGTTTGCCGGAAGCTATAATCGTTACGGCCGAACATGATCCATTGCGAGATCAAGGAGAAATGTATTTATCCAAGCTTTATGATGCCGGCGTTCTGGCAACAGGCATAAGGGCAAAAGGTATGATCCATGGATTCCTTAATTTTTCCGATTTGATACCTGCTGCGGAATCGATAGCTGCGATGGTATGGTATTTGGTAGGGGAAAAATTAAAAAGCTGATGAAATTACTTGCCTGAATCAATCATCATTCATGACAGATTGATAGGTTTTACCATATAAGCAAGCTGGGATGAAATATGCCTGAGTATGCTTACTATTTCTATGTGCATGGCACTTGTTTCGATAGACTCGGCATACCTTTTGTGTAACCTTTCCAGATGGTGTTTTAGCAACAGGAGTTCTTCCTGCGCAAGTTGCTTCTTCTTCTCTCGTAACGACAAACTGGTATCAGGATTATCGCTTCCGATGGCTGCAATAATATTCTCAAAAAACTGCATCACTTCTTTGAAGTATGCCTTGATTTCGAGCCATCCTTCCTCTGAGAGCCTGTACCCGCCAATCGTCTTTTTTTCTATCTCTGTTGACAGGTTCTGGCTTATGATGCTCGATATAACTTCGAAATTTTTCACATAGGTGATGAGTTCGAATTGCTGGTAGGCTTCAGCCTGAGTAAGACCCTTTGGAGCCGAGACACGAACCACATATAATTTTATCTTCGACGCCAGGCTCTCTACTGCATCGTTCATCGCATTCAATTCATTTGAGCTCCAGAGATCGTTTTTTGAAAGTGCGTTGTAAGAAAACCTCATCATGGCATATACATAATCTGCAAGCCTCACAACCTCTTTCAGGGTATACTCGAATGCCACGGAAGGCGTTGATAAGACTGATTCATCGAGATAACGAGGTTTATCTGGAAATTCTATCTTTTTACCCGTTGTCACATGTTTCTCGAAAAATCCTGCAACCGTTGATACAAACGGGGCAAAAATAAATGCAATGATAATATTAAATATGGTATGTGCATTGGCGATTTGATGTGCAACATTTTCAGATGTGTATGATGTAAGCATTATGAACGGCTTAAAAAAAACAACAACAATCGCGGCACCGATGACTTTAAAAAGAAGGTGGGCTATTGCAACCCTCCTTCCTGCCTCATCGGACTTTAACATTGCAAATATAGCGGTAGAACAGGTTCCGATATTCGCACCGAGTATTATGGGTATTGCATTGGTAAGATTTACGAAACCGGCATTTGCCAGGGATATGGCAAGGCCGATGGTTGCTGCGCTGCTCTGGATTATAGAGGTAAGAACCAGCGATATCGTAAATCCCATGTATGGATTATGAACGATCAATTTTACGAATTCACTCTGCTTGGGATTGACTGTACCCAAAATATTATTCAGCAATTTCATGCTGAAGAGAATAAAACCAATGCCGGTGAAGAAACTCGATACTGCGCTTGCCTTCCTGCCTTTGATGAAAATACCGATCAAAAAGCCCGCTGCGATAAGAATGAGACCAAGGCTGTATAGGTTAAACGACAAAAGCTGGACAGTTAATGTTGAACCGATATCTGCACCGAGTATCACGCCCATGGCTCCCCTGAGGTCTATCAGCCTCGACGTCGCAAAACCCATGAGCATGACCACTGGGGTATTGCTGTTCTGTATGAGAATGGTAACGATGGCACCGATCAGTATAGCTCCCATAACGCTTTTCGATGCAAGCCTGAGGAACTTTTTTATCTGTTCGCTGAAAAGCTTGCTTAAACCGGAATTTATCAGATCGATACCATAAAGAAAAAGTGCGAGTGCAGCTATTGCGGTTATGATAAACATCATACAGGGTTATGTTGTCCGGTTTCGCTATTTATTATCGCAATCGCCGTGTCCGGATAATTCGTAAAAAATCCATCAACACCTTCCTTTATCAACCGACGCATCAGTTCTTCGTTGTTCACTGTGTAAACATTTACTTTGAAATCACTGTCATGGATAAGCTTTATACGATTGCCGTCGACAGAGGCATACGATATATTTATTGCCGCGGCTTTCAGTTCATATGCCGTACGAATATAAAAGGGCATGGTACCATCATCGTTGACTATATCAGCTTTGGCATCATCGGCAATCTGATCCACAAGGACACCGAGCCTCACATCGTTTGAAAGTTTTCTCATCTGCCGAAGCGCATCGATGTTGAAAGAAGAAACTATGACATCTTTTATAAGATGGTATTTCTGAATAAGATCGTAAACTTCTTTGCAGAGCTTTGCTATACGGTCCTGCTTGTTGTCTTGGTTCTTCAATTCTATGTTCATGGAGATCTTATGGCTTATCGTAGCCAGCACCTCTTCAAGAAGCGGAATACTTACAGGCCTTCCGTCAACAGTGTTTTTTAAATTGTATTTTTTTATTTCGGCAGTTTTGAGTTCAGAAACACTCTTATCGACATTCAATAATCTGAGGAGGGTAAAATCGTGGAACACAACAACGTCACCATCGTATGTAAGCTGAACATCGAATTCAACGGCATCCGCCTTCATCCTTATCGCAAGTTCAAAAGAGGGAATGGTGTTTTCTATTTCGTAACCAGAAGCTCCTCTGTGTGCATACACAACGGGTCTTCTCATTTGAACAATTCCTCAACAAACGTATCCTTATCGAATAACATGAAATCATCCATAGACTCTCCATTACCTATAGCGATTACCGGGATCTTGAGTTCATCACATATCGTAAATATGATTCCACCTTTAGCGGTACCATCGAGTTTTGTAATGATAATGCCGTCTATACCTATGTTTTCCTTAAAAAGTTTAGCCTGCTGAAACGAATTTTTTCCTATCGTAGCGTCTATAATCAGGTACGTAACCATTCTATCCCCGGCCATAGCCTTTGTCATAACTGACTTAATCTTTCTTAGTTCATTAACAAGGTTTATATTCGTGTGAAGTCTGCCTGCTGTATCGCCTATTATAACATCCTTTGCTCTATGTTTGTAAGCCATAACAGCATCATGGATAACCGATGCAGGATCAACCCCTGGCATTGCCTTTACAATATCCATACCTATTCTGTTTGAAAGTATGGAAAGCTGTTCTACCGCAGCAGCTCTGTAAGTATCTCCAGCACCTACGATAACACTGTGCCCATGATCTATATACCATTTTCCAAGTTTAGCTATCGTAGTTGTTTTACCAGAACCGTTGATACCTATCATAAGGATACCGCATTTTGGTTCAACCAACGGGGCAGAAACAAGTATTTGTTTCATACTACCTTTCAACGTTTCAAGGGGCGCAGTATTTGCCGCATCTATACCATCGATCAATCTTTCAACAACACCAAAACTCATATCGAGTAATAACAACTCTTCTATATAACGTTCTCTGTCAATTTCGGTTACATGGTTCTTGTCCGATAACTTTGTAAAAATAGAAGATAATTTCGAAAAAAAACCCTGCATTGTTGTTTAGAGTGAGCTTTTTATAAAATCGAGCAGTTCCTGGACCCTGAATTTGTTAACAATCGCGTGGTATGATGACATATACAAAACAAGCAAAAAATATTCCTTTGTCAACCTGTACATGCCGAGTACATAAGGCGCCATCGTAACGAACAAAGAAGCAGGCTGCTCATCAAAGCCGTTCATGGTATTAAAGAATATGCTGAAATGTGCACCGATAACCTTTAAATCATACTCTGCAACCGAACCAACAAAATCGATCGTCTCACCTTCTGAATCCAGAAATATAACCCCATCAACACCAGTCGAAAAGTTGATGAAATTTTCCAGGGCATCTTTGTACATGCTATACAACTTCTTTCTGTAGTTTGACTGAAATAATTTTTGAGACTCCTGGCTCTTCCATAGTTATACCGTATATAACATCGGCTATTTCTATTGTCCTTTTGTTGTGTGTTATAAGCAGAAATTGGCTTTTTGTGGATAGCTCTCTTATTATATTATTGAGCTTAGCGACACTTGCATCATCCAGCGGGGCATCGATTTCATCAAGCAATGCAAAAGGGCTTGGTCTGACCATAAATACGGATATGAGCAGTGCTATAGCAGAGAGAGCCTTTTCGCCTCCAGAGAGTAAATTTATGTTTTGTAATCTCTTACCCAACGGTTGGATAACGATCTCCATACCGCTTTCAAGCAGGTCCTGTTCATCTGTCAAAATGAGTTCACCCTTGCCGCCATCAAAAAGCTTTGGTATAACCTTTTTGAAATTCTCATTTACCTTGTCAAAAATCTCTCTGAATAATTTTCTTGATTCTTTATTTATTGAATTGATAACCTTTTTAAGGTTATCAATGGCCTGCTCGAGGTCTTGCTTATGCTTTTCATAAAATTCCACCCTCTTCTGTAGTTCCTCGTACTCAGCTATGGCTCCGACATTGACATCGCCCATCTTTGCTATCTTTTCAGAAAGTAAAGAAAGCCTATCTTTGCCTGCATGGACATCATTCTTCTCTATAAGCGTTCCATTGTACTGTTCGAGCTCTACGCTGTATTTGTCTCTTGCTGTATCTCTGGTATAATCGGATTTCATGGTCAACTGAGATACCTCTATCGAAAGTGAGGATTCTATCGCCTTGACTGAGTTTATATCCTTTTCGAGCTGTTTTATTTCCTGTTCTATATCGGAATATTCTTTAAACTCCTTGTCGTAAGCGGTTTTTGCATCTACAATTGAATCCTGTTTCAGTTTAATATCTTGATTTATTCCCGCAAGCCTTCCGGCTGCTGATACAGTCTCTTGATCCATGATTTCAAGTCTATTGCTGTTATTTAAAACCTCCTGATTTAACGAAATCAGCCTCCTATTTATATCCTCCTGTTCCGACTTAATCCTTTTTATCTCCTCATATTTTGCATTAAGCCTTTCTTTGAATGCAGCCACGTTTGCATTACTTTCAGATATCGAATCTTTTTTATTCTCAAGCATGGATTCAAGTTCTGTTAACGTATTTCTCAAACTGTCCGCAATGCTCGCCTTTGCCCCTTTATCCTCTTCGTAGAGTGCTTTCTTTTGTTTTAGATCGCTTACTTCTTCCAAAAGCTCGGATGTATTTACCTTTATTTCTTCCTCTTCCATATTGAGCGTCAGCAGAGAACTCTCATAGTTGTTAAGTTGATCTTCCAGACTCAGAAGTTTTGCTTTTATGTTTGCTTGCTGTTTTTCTATATCCTGTCTGGCGCTTTCATAGCCAACAAGTTCCGAACGGTATGTGTTGATTTTATCAGACAGCATTGATTTATTATCTTCATAGCGGCGGAGCTCAGCACTTATATCCTCAAGTTCTTTTTTCAATCTTTCGAGTTCGCTTCTTCTATCAAGTATGCCTCCCCTGATAGTTCCCTCGGATCCGCCGTAAATAATACCAGGTTTAACAACATCGCCTGACATTGTTACAGCGGTTGCTCCTGTATCGGCTATTCTATATGCTTCATGCAGGGATGATACTACGTAAACATCGTTCAACAAGGCTTGAAATACAGAGAATATTTCTGTGTCTTTAGCTTCGATTACATCAAGTAGCGGCGTAAGCCCATCCCTACGATTAGTCTGAACCGATTTAAAATATGACTTTATTATAAAGACCGCTCTCCCTTTATCCTGGTTGCGCAGCACATCGATCACATTACCTGCAGCACCATGATCGGAAACTATCACAGCCTGAACGATATCGCCGAGTACTGCCTGGACCGCCAATTCATATCCTGATTTTACATTTATATAATCCGCCAGCACCTTATCTATATTGAATTGTTCCGATTGTTTGATAACATACCTTGTACCTTCGGAATAACCATCCATATTCTTTCTAAGATCCTCAAGAGTCATATATCTTGAACGCAAGCCTTCATGCGTTTTTTTTGTTTGATCTATAAGATCCGATAATTTTGTCATTTCATCTTCCGCTTCGGTTATCTGCTCATTCAGGACGGCTCTATTTTTTTCCATAACCGTAATCTTAGAGGCGTTTTCTATTTCTTGATTTTCAAGATCCGCCTTGTCACCTTTAAGGGTTTCCATTTTTTGTTCAATAGTTGTTCTGTCATGCTGCATTTTCTCGAGTCTGTGAGTTATATTTTCGAAATCATGTTCCGCTGACACGATCTGGTTATCCAGTTCCGTAATCTTTTTAACCCTGTTGAATTCGTTGTTCCTTTCCTCTTCTATTTTGTCTTTTATTTCGTTGATCTGTTCCGTAAGATCATTCTTTTCCTGTTCGTAGAGTTTTTGTTTTTCGACGATTGAACTCAAACCTTTCTTTTCTTCCTCTAATTTTTCCTCCAGCACCGCGAGTTGTTTGGCAAGAGATGCCTGTTCTCTTTTGAGTTCCTCTTCATCATTCCGTATCCTTTCGTTTTCCTTTTGAAGCGCCTCTTTTAACTTCTTTGAAGATTCGATCTTTTCCTGCAACACCATTGCCTCTGCAGTTAATGTATTGACCCTGTTTTGCCTATCGGATATATCGGATGCTTGATTGTCGAGACGTTCCTTAAACCTCTGATAATCGGTGTATCTTGCCGATGACTGGGACATCAATTTGGCAAGATCGAACCTCGTGCTCTCAAGATGAGCCTTTTTATCTTCGAGTTGTGTAATGAACTCAGAATATTCAGTCTTTAACAAGTTCAATTCGAGTGTCTTGTATTCGTCTTTTAATGTTTTATACTCTTGCGCCACCTTTACCTGTCTGTTGACCTGATTAAGCTGTCTTTTAATCTCGGCCAAAAGATCGGCTATACGTGCTATGTTTGCTTTTGTCAATTCTATTTTATCAAGGGCTATTTTTTTTCTATTTTTATATTTGAGTATACCTGCTGCATCCTCAATTACATACCTACGTACTTCTGGCTTGGCATCTATGATCTCAGTTATCTGTCCCTGTTCTATTATAGAAAAGGCTTTTGAACTTATGCCTATATCCATAAGAAATTCCAAAATATCCTTCAATCTTCTCGGATCCTTATTGAGATAATATTCGCTATCTTCTCCACGGTACATCCTTCTCGTAACAACCACCTCTGAAAAGGAATCATAAGACGGCGAACTATTGATTCCGTTGTTTGTGAAGACGAGCGACACCTCTGACATTCCTACGGATTTTCTATGTTCCGAACCGTTAAATATAAGATCCGACATCTGGTTTGCCCTGAGTTGCTTCGTGCTCTGTTCTCCCATACACCATTTTACTGCATCGACGATGTTGCTCTTCCCGCTGCCATTTGGTCCAACAATAGCCACAATCGGGTATTCAAAATTGAAACTGACCGGGTCTACAAAAGTCTTAAATCCCTGTATATCGAGTTTTTTTAATTGCATTTATATCATCCAATCTACATTAGGTTTCTTAATTTATTCTTTGCCGTATTTTCCATATCGCTGGAAAGACCGAGACTAATAGCTTTGAGGAGTGCTTCCTTCGCCTGTTCAGGCTGATCCAGGTTCGATAACATAATACCTTCTTTAAAATAAGCAGTCGCCGGATTTTTACTGAACTTAACTGCGTATCTATATTCTGTCAATGCCTTTTCAAACATACCATTGTATTCATAAACAGTACCAAGCGCATAATATGCATCCCCATTATCAGGTGCAATACGTAGTGCCTTCTCGTAGTACTGCTGGGCTTTCTGCATATCGCCGTCCTGATAATAAATATTGCCGAGACCCACCATTGCATTTGAATAATTTGGAGAAATATTCAGAGCCGCCAGAAATTCTTTTTTAGCATCTTCTATCTTACCCACGTAATTGTAAGCTACACCGAGTTTGTAATGGATTTCCGGATTTTGGGGCGCAATTTTCAATGCCATCTTGAGGTAATCAATGGCAGAGTATGTTTCCTTATTTTTATAGTAATAGTTCGACAGGGCAATCATATAGTCCGGGTTATTCGGTGCATACTTCATGGCGTTTTTCAAATCGTTGATAGCCGCAAGATCATTCTTGCCTTCTATATTCATAAGCCCCCTTTGATAATATGCGTCTGCCATCGTACTATCTATATATATGGCTTTTGTATATTCATTAATAGCCAACTGTATGTTTCCGATGTCTCTATATACATTACCCAGTTCATAATGATACACGGCATCCGTAGGGTTTATCTTTATAGCACTTTCAAGAGAAGAAACCGCAGATGTAAATAACTTACCTGCTATATATACTTTGGATAATTTATAGAAAACATTCGCCTTGTATGGCTGCAGAGCTATAGAGGAGTTGTAGGCTTTGATCGAATCATTAAGCTTATGTTCGTTAAAATATATATCACCGAGTACTTCGTATGCATGCGGCAGGGCATTATCGATCGATAATGCCTTGAATGCATACTTTTCCGCAGTCGGGTATTTTGATTCCATGTTGAGCATCTCCGCCATATATGCATCGTTATCGGCTGAAACAGGGGATATACTCATTGCTGTATTTAATTGGTCGATTGCACTTTTATAGTCGCCCTCTTTCCCCAATACTACAGCATATTCGGTATGAAGCGGTGCATAATCCTGGAACTTTTCAACAGCCTTTGATAGAATTGCAGATGCATTTTTATAATCTTTCTTCTCTCTTAAAAGCCGTCCTTCAAGAGCTATAAATTTCGGATTATCCGGTGACAGCTTAACAGCCGTTTCAATAGTGTTTAAAGCTGTGTCTAATTCTCCGTTCTCTTCTCGGGCAAGAGCTAAGCCGTAAAGTACTTCCGGGTTGTTCTTTTCAAGCTTCAGACATTCTGTATAATATGAAATAGACAAAACATACTTATGATCGAGATAGTATGCATGTGCCAATTTGAAATTCCCTTCTACCATTGTACTCTCGGTTGCTATTGCCATTTTGTACTGTTTTTCTGCATCGTTCATATTGCCGTTTGCGAGGTATGCGTCACCAAGAGCTATATTTGTTCTTATGGATTTATTATTCTGAAGAGAATTTTTAAACGCTTCTATAGCAGCCGGGTAATTGCCGATTCGCACTTGCAGCTTTCCCATCGTATAGTAAAGGCTTGCTCTGTCATAGGTATCTATATTATTGCCTGCTTCTTTCAATATAGCATTCAGATCGGATAAAGCCTGCATTGTACCCTTAATACTATTGGCGTGTATATCAGCCTTCAGTACAACTGCAGATATATTGTAAGGATAAGTGGCAAGTATATTATCCAAAATCTCGAGGGCTTTTGACGGCTCTTGCTGTTCACGATATATTTTGGCAAGTAGTAGCTTTGCCTTTATCAGATTTGGTTCGAGTGACAATGCATGTTGCAAAACAGATGTTGACGTCGTCATAGGTTCTCCCTGTTTGAAATCTATGTATACCCTGTAATACAATGCCTCAGGTAAATCAGGGGACTTCTGTAAAGCCTTGTTAATCTCATCCGACGCTCTATTATAATCATCGTTTGCTATTGCGAACATAGTTTCAACCAAATTGTACTGGGCATTATCATCGAGCATTACTTTAAGTCTCGAGAGAAATTTACCGCTTTTTTTCAACTGATCCCGCAGATTATTTCTGTCCTTTAACAGTGCATAGTCCTTTGCTATGCCAATATAGGCTTTTAAAAGATGATGGTCTTCAGCAATGGCCTGTTCATAAAGGCCCAATGAACTTTCGTAAGCACCTACGGTACCTTTCAAATACTGTTTGTCTGCTTCGCTAAGTAACTGTTCAGCACGTGATTTGGATTTTGCAGAAACGGGTAGTACGCTATAACTCATAAACGTCAGCTTTTTGATATCGGGATGTGCAGGGGTATACTCTACAAGGTAATAATAAATACCTATAAAGGCCGCAAAAACCACGATAATTGCTGTAACCGCTACAGTGAGGAGTTTTGGTACGTGTTTCCTTGAAGTTACTGTTTTTTGTATAACATTCGCCTCTTTTGATATCGGTGTGGATGTAGGTATGTTAACACCGTCTTCTTTAAGAAGCGAGCTATCTTCTGCGGATATTTCTGGAGTCTTCTGAGGCTCGGCTGATTTCGTATCAAAAAATTCTGGTATGGTTCCTTCATGTGTGTGTGCAGTTTCATCCGGAAAAACAGCTTCTTCGGTTTCTGTTTTTGACTTTTCGGAGGAAGACTCCCCAATATTAGTTGATTCAAGCCAGCTTGTATTATCTTCCTTGATTCCTTTTGTCTCTCCAATTTTTTCTGCTGCTGCTTTACCTTCCTCATCTTCGTGCTTAATGTCATCCATGGTGAATTCTTCAAAACCCTCTATCACATCACCTTCATTACCAAACTTATCTTTAGACTCATCTTTCGATGTCGTATCGACGGTTTGTTTTTCTTCTGCTGCATCCGTTTTACCGGTATCTGCAAAATCTATATCAGGAATAGTCTCCTCATCGGTATGAATATCTGCCGATTGTTTTTCGCTTTCCTTTGGTGTTTCAAGAGATGCAAAAATATCATCGAGATCCATCTTACCCTTTTCGGGTTCTGCATTTTCCCCTGCAGGTGGCTCTTTTATAGATTCTTTAACCGAGGCGCTTTCTATATCAGTTATGGATTCCTGTTGTGTAACAGACTGCTTCGGTTCGGCTGGAAACTCCTGCTGTTGGTTTTGCTCTTTAACATCTACATCCGAAGGCAACGCTACGGTATTCTCGTGTCCGCATTTTTTACATGTAAACTTATAATCTTGTTTTTTAAGCTGTGTCTCGGTAAACATGTACATCGTTTGACAATTTTCACACCTTAGAATCATAGCCCCTCCCTGTTTGCAATTTTTTTAGAATTTGTAATCATATTCTTGAAATCTTTTTCCTCAAGCCCTGCCCCCTTAACTACATTCAAAGCACGATTATAATCCATAAGGTCCCTATCAGCATGAGCATCCGAGTCGAATACAAGTTTTGCACCAGTCTTTTTTGCAACCTTTGCTACGTAGCCGTTTGAAAAACTATGGCCGCTTCTACCGCTTATTTCCAGACAAACGTTATTTTTAGCAGCAAGTTCAGCTTCTTTTATGCTTATAAAGCCTGGATGGGCTATTATATCGGCCCCACCTTCAATGCCCGCCAGATTCGTCTTTGGTTCTACGGGTTCTACTATCGTTTCTCCATGAATAACAATAATTTTTGCCCCCGCTTTCCTTGATAATTCTATGAGCCTCGGTATATCGTAAGGAGGAACATGCGTAATCTCAATTCCCGGCAGGACTTTAATGCCGTTTTTCTTTTCTGAAAACTGCGCTGAAACGGCGTTTAAATGCTCTATAACAAAAAGGTAATTTGAAAAGTCTACGTGATCCGTAATTGCGATAATTTTTATACCGATCACTTTCGCCCTTCTTACAAGCTCCGATGGCAGCAATTCCCCATCGCTGAATAAAGAATGTGTATGAAGATCTATCATTGATTTATAACCTTCCTTAAAAGTGTTGAGATAATGTTAAAACTATCCGTGGTATCCTTGTTCAATACGAATATTGGATCATCGTTATCCGCGGATAATAATTTCTTCAAAGTAGATATAACTTTGCTCTTGACTTCCTGTCCATCAGGTGTAACAAAAACATACGCTATCGGCAACGGCTTGGCATTTTTGAATCTATTAACAGCGGATAAAAACGAATTAAGAATCTCCTTTGAACCTTTGTCGAACAATACTATTGCTCCTACAGCACTGCTGGATAAAGCCATCCATAGGGGTCCATACTCCGATAAAGGAGGAACGGAAATAATCTCTATGCTCAAAAGCTCCGTAAGCAGCAGCGTACCAACCTCACCAAATATAACATCATCACGGTTTGATGTGGCAAAGGAAGAGTTCAACGTAAATTTAGGCATATTGTTTATACTGTTTACGAATGTTTTGAGAGAATTATAATTGGCAGACAACAATATAACCCTTCCTCTGTGCGATTCCAGCTTGGTATGTTTGTTTATCGAAACAATCTCCAGCAATTTGAATACCTCTTCGTTTGCCAACAGAGTACCTTCGCGGTCATTGGTTTTAGGCGTTACATTCTGTACAATCTCTATAATGCCCTTTTCTATAAGGGCAACAAGCACCCGCAACACATCATAATCCGGGAATGTACAGTTATCCATTATATCTTCCACTTTATTATAAAATTCTAACAGCAGCAAAACCTCCTGGGTTATCGTACGCACCTGTTTTGGCAACTCCGAAAGTTTTTTCTTCAATCTGACTATTGCATCAAGAGGCGGAAGAACATCCTTGTTTTTTTTCATTTCATCAATCTGTCTCATGCCTTCCATCAATAGTGATTCTGTCGTTGAAGCGATCCTTATGGGTGTCAATGCACGGTGAGGTATAAATTCGAATTTTCCGTTTTTGATGGAGAGTAATCGATAAAATGCCTTTACGCCCTCGACCTTTTCGAATGTGGCATTTATAATATTACCTTCCTGTAAATATATAAAACCATTACCCTTATCTGAATATATCGTTATTGTACCGTCTTTTTTATTCATACTGAATATCTGAAGCAGATCGATAAGGGATATCTGCGATAGATTTCCTTCTATTTCTTTGTTTTCTTTGGATAATTCTATCGTCTTTTGCCTTTTATGATATATGCTGGAAATCGTATTTATGAGTTCGTCTATCCTAAAAGGCTTCGTTATAACCTTTTCTCCCATTGCACTTACGGATTTCAATTGCTCCGGTGTACCCATGAAAATCAATGCCAATTTATCCGTTCTCGGATTTACACTTATAATATCTCTTAGCTTCTCGGTATCTATTATCGGAAGCTTCATACCGAGTATTATGATATCTGGAAGTTGTTCAATGATGAGCTCAAGGGCCTTAACCCCGTTAATTGCAGAGTAAATGCTATATCCCTGTGCCTTTAGTGCATCTTTTATAAGCACTACAGATTTCTGATCGGTATCTGCTATGAAAATTTTACCTTTTGTTTTTACCATAATATTATATTTGTCTTTGTAAGAAATATTTCTCCTGAAGCACAGCTACAAGTTCCTCTACTATGATAGGATCACTCGTATGAAAAACAGAAAATTGCTTGCCGTTAGATTCGTTGGTTATGAAACCGTAAGCGTATTCCTCATTCAGATTAAACATAAAGAATCTATTCCCTATATCCTCGTTTATAATCATTATTGGAGCATAAGAAATATCTATATATTCACCTTGCTGTTTCTTGCCCAATAAGTACAATTTTGTATTCGAATTATACAATTTATACTGCTCTTTTATCAGCTTCGTTTCTTTTGTTATAACAGGTATTCCGAGAAATATAAGACCTCGCATAAACGGCCTTGAGAGAATGTCGTTCGAAAGCAAATTTATAATATCCAGTATGCGTTCCTTGGTGATAATGAATATGGTGTTGGCAATATCGTTACTCTTTTGATCAGACCCTTTAAATATCTGCAAAATGTTATCTGAGAATTCCATAAAACCAAGAGACTCCATCGATGTAATCTCTTTTATCCTGCCGGTGCTCGATCTTTTTGCCATATCATAAGCTTTCGACAAAAGTATTTGTGCCGTCGTACCGTCATTCGGGTAAGTCGAGGAACCAATGATAAGCTCTACATTCTTGGTAACCGAACCATTCGTGACATACAAGGTTTGCTTTAATTGATTTTTGATTCTGCGCATGGTGATTATAGAACCGAAATAGTCGGTATCCGGAAGGAAAAGATTCAGCATATTCGGATGCTCGGATACAGATAGGGTATCTGCGTCTCTTATAACTTCATTGATCAAATTGGTTACCTTTGTAAAGATTTCATCTACATAAGATTTGCCGAATGTTTCTATGAGATTCCTGTAGTTTTCTATAGATACGACAGCAATAGAGAACATGCCGTGTATTCTGTTCGCTCTTTTTATCTCATTTTCCGTATACTCTATAAAATATCTGTAACTGTAAGCTGAAAGATTATCAGCCTTCAAAGTATCCGTGAACTTTTTGGAGAGTTTCATGGCGTTTGAAACCGCTATACCTCCAAATGTGGCAAGCGTTCTTGCAACCCTAATATCCTGAACCGTAAAAGACTTCTCTTTCTTTACAAGCCGCAGTAGGGCATAAATATTGCCCTCCTGACCCTGAACCATCAGGTACAATACTTTTTTATTCTCTGAATTTGTTCCAATGTAATAACCGTCCTTCATGGGAACTCTGTGTTGAAACGTCTTCCAGCTTATGGAAGCCTGATCATCGTACGGCTCCGATTCATAACCGAAGGAATGCAGCAAATTGAAGTTGTCATCATCTTTACGAAACCAGAGCATTGCCTTTGCAAGTTTTAATTCCACTACAATTGCATCAATGAGCTTCTTAAATACCTTATCCAAACTTGACTGAGAAAGTATATCGCTTGATCTTTTGTAAACTTCGAGCAATATCAGGTATTCCATTCCTTCTCTCGCGAGTTTCTCTTTCTCCATAAATAGCCTTCTCTGGCCTATTATATTCGTTACCAGATGGAGAAACTTACTGTCATCGAAAGGCTTCTTTATATAAGTATAGTGTATTTCACTATGGGGAATCAGCAATTTGACAGAAGCTATATTAATCGACGTTATAATAAGCACTTCTGGTTTATAGATAAGCTTTTTTGCTTTCTCGATAATAATAGCAAATTCACCTTCATTTCTGTTCGGTTCATATATGATAAGGTCGAATAGAGACAGATCTGCATCTGCGAGTTCGTAGTTGTCATGCACATACACTTCGTAACCGACGCTCGAAAGTAAATCACGATAGAGTTCCCTGTAAAATCTATCTTTATCTACAATGAGTATGTTGCCATTTTTCATAAGAAATCACATCTTGTACTTGCCATGTTCGGTATTGGAAAATTGTTTGAGCAATTTATCATACTTCTCTTTTTTATCTTCTGAATCTGTGTCCGATATACCCGTTGCCGATATTATGGATTCTATTGATTTATCAAGTACCGTCTTATCTACAAATATGGAAGCCGACATTCTTAATGCTATTGCTATAGCATCCGAAGGTCTTGAATCTATTCCAATTTCTTTATTCAGTACCTTCAAGAGAAGTAAGGCGTAATACGTGTTATCCTTTAATTCTGTAATTTCTACCCTGACGGCACTTATGTTAAGCTCGGTTAATATATTCTTCATAAGATCATGCGTATTTGGTCTCGGGGCTTTGATCCCTTCAAGCTCCATCATAATTGCACTTGCCTCTGCAACACCGATCCAGATTGGTAATGTATACTTGTTTTCATTATCACGTAAAACGACTATCGGGGTTGAATTTACCGGATCGATCATGATGCCAACTACTCTCATTTCGATAAGCATATCATTCCTCCTCTGGTATATGTTTACCATATAATGCATTGTCTGAATAATCATCAATCAATACATTTGCGATTGTACCTTTCGGCGCATTACCCAAAAAGTTTACAATCCTTCCATGCGCTGTTCTGCCTTGCTGCCTTCCCTGTTTTTTACTCTCACCTTCAACAAGGACCTTTTGCGTTGTGCCGACAAGTGCACCGTATATCTTTCTTGTTATTCCAACCTGGGTATAATGCAACTCTTTTAGCCTCTCCGATATAACGTGCATCTGTACCTTATCGCCGTATGTACTCGCACGTGCAAGCGGTCTGTCCGAGTATTTAAAAGAAAAAATGTTATCATAATTTGCGCGTCTTATAAAGAAAATGGTATCCTTGTGATCATCTGCATTTTCAGATGGGAATCCGACTATAAAATCGGAAGTAACCGCAATATCAGGCCTTAGAGTCTTTATCTTTTCTATTTTATTCATGTATTCTTCTACCGTATACCCTCTTGCCATAAGTTTTAATATTCTGTTGGAGCCCGATTGGATTGGTAGATGTATGTGCGGACAAACCTTATCGAAGTCAGTAAATGCATGCATAAGCTTGTCCGTTAGATCTTTTGGATGTGACGTAATAAATCTTATGCGCTCAAGCCCTTTTATGTCATTAAGGGAGGCTAATAACTCATAAAGAGTTATTAGTTCGCCTTCCGAATTATCATGGTATGAATTCACGTTTTGTCCAAGCAAAATTACCTCTTTCACTCCTGATGCAACAAGCCTGTATACCTCATCTATTATATGTCTTGCATTTCTGCTTATCTCCCTCCCTCGAAGATAAGGCACTGTACAATAAGAACAGAAGTTGTTGCACCCTTCCATGATAGTAACAAATGCCTTTACACCGTTGGTATCTTTTACAGGGTTCCTAAAGCGCTTTTGACTAACATCCGGCGACACTGCAACGACAGTTCCATCTATTTCAGCCTGTTTTATAAGTTCATCGATCCTATGAACCTGTGAAGGGCCAACAACAATATCGACACCTCTGAATCTTCTCAATAACTCATCACCTTCTTGCTGGGCAACGCAGCCGCTAAAAACTACAACCCTTTTTTTTTCACTTTCCGATTTCCTTTTCTTAAGCTCTACATATCTTCCTATACTTGAGTAAGCTTTTTGTTCAGCTTTTTCACGGACACTGCAGGTGTTAACTATGATAACTTCAGCATCCTTGGGATTGTCTGTCGCAACATAACCGCTGTCAGAAAGGATTGATAGCATACGTTCCGAATCATGCTCATTCATCTGACAGCCATAGGTTTCAATATAAATTTTTTTCATATCTTAAAAATTGTAATAGTGATATGAAATATTGTCATTTTTCCTCATCGTATTTTCGAAGAATACCTTTATTTGACGCAGGATTATCGCTCATTACAAAAATTCCCTTATTTTGCAAATGCATTTTTTGGATTAAAAAATAAATTCTAAAGTACACCTTTGTATCCACCTTATATTTAAAAATAATTTAATCTTGACGATTATGGTATGAATTTTGCTTTTTTAATGCTATTAAAATCTGAAAAGAGAAATAAAGCAACGTGGATTATGCTTTGAGTCTTCTCGATAATGCCTCATCAAGCTTCGATAAGGTTATAAAAATATTGAAGAACAATTGAGACCGCTATAGACAAATATAGAAAAATATCGTCATCTAATACCTATATAGTCCCTCTATTATTTCTTTATATTTTTTCTCTACAGCGTTTCTCTTAACCTTTATAGTCGGCGTCAACTCACCTGTTTCTTGAGAAAATAACTGGGGTATTAAGGCGAATTTCTTTATCGTCTCATATTTTGCAAGTCCGCTATTCGTTTCGTCGATTGCAGCAGAAATAAGTTCTTTCACTCTGGGGTGTTCAATCAACTCCTTCTCGCTGTCATAAGTAATGCCTTCTTTCTTTGCCACATCCTTCAATATTTCAAACGACGGAACTATTAATGCTACACAGTAAGGCCTTTTATCTCCAATCATAACTGCTTCCTCTATATACATATTCATTTTTAACTTATTCTCAATTGGCTGAGGGGCTATATTTTTACCCCCGGCAGTCACAATGAGGTCTTTTTTCCTATCCGTAATATGTAAATATCCTTCTTTATCAACAAAACCTATGTCGCCCGAAGCAAGCCAGCCATCCTTATCAAGGACTTCTTTTGTTGCCTCTGGATTTTTGTAATAACCCTTCATTACATTTGAACCTCTCAGCAGGATCTCTCCATCCGGGGCTATTTTTAATTCATAACCCTTGAAAGGCTTTCCTACTGTTCCAAACTTTACCTTCTTAGGAGGATTCGCCATAAAAATAGCAGATGTCTCTGTAAGACCGTATCCTTCCACAATTTTTATACCAAGGGCAAAAAAGAATTCACCCAGCTCTTTTGAAAGCGGTGCACCGCCGGATATCGCAAACTTCAGTCTTCCGCCTACAACCTCTTTAATTTTCTTAAATACGAGTAGACCCGCAAGTTTGTACTTTAACGATAGGAATAAAGGTAATGGCTTACCCTCGATAAGATACGGAGCGGCCGCGCTACCCACAGATACCGCCCAATAAAATATTTTCTTCTTCATGGGTTTATCCGATTCAACCTGTGAGATAATCTTTCCATAAACCTTTTCGTAGACACGCGGTACGGATACAAACATGGTAGGTTTTATTTCTTTAAGATTATCCGCTACCTTATCTATGCTTTCCGCTATTGCCTGAATACCCTTTGCATGATAAATTGGAACATAAAAATCGGCTATTCTTGCATAACCATGGCTCAATGGAAGAAACGAAAGCATCACTTCTTCTGTAAGTTCATCCTTAAATAAATCATACGCTGCATCGGTAATGGATAAAAGGTTACTATGCGTAAGCATGACTCCCTTGGGATCTCCGGTTGTGCCTGAAGTGTAAATAATGCTTGCAAGATCTTCTGGATTTATACCTTTAAGTCTTTTATCAAGTTCTTGTTTCAAGTCTGAGGATTTACCAAAAGCAGCTACATCATAAAACCAGATTACACCATCTTTATTGTTAAGCTTATCCATGGATATAATATGCTTAAGATTGGGCATATTATTTTTTTTAATTTTGATCTTGTTGTACTGTTGCTCTGTCGAGATGATTATAGCAACAGCATCGGAATTATTGACGATATATGCTACTTGCTCCGGTGTATTTGTAGCATAAATCGGCACTGTAACAGCACCAGTACTCTGTATAGAAATATCACTAATATACCATTCATTGCGATTCTCAGATAATAAACATATTTTGTCCTGCGGCTTTATACCAAGTTTTATCAGGCCACATGCGAATGATTCTGCGGAATCCTTATTTTCGTCCCAGGTAACATCAACCCATTTGCCTCCTTTTTTATGCCGAATAATGGTCTTGCCTTTATTCTTTTCAGCCTGCCTGTAATACATTTCCGGTATTGATCTATATTCCATCGCTAGCCTCCTCTCGTAAGATTTTATAATATTAACACCAAAAATGCAAGGAATAATTATGCTTAACCCGGAAAATTCAATAGCAAATGCATTTTTCGACTTAATTTTAAACTTTATGGATTGTATATCTCTGCAGTATCTATAAACTCTATGTTACCAAGTAATGGATTGATATTCGAGAAGCCTGAAACTATCAGCGCGGAACCGTCTTGAAGGCTTTGTGCCGCATAACCGCCTCTTGGAACAGAGAGCAATGGATATTTTAGAAATAATTTCGACGTTGGATTAAATACCTCTGCCGTATTAGATACCTTAAAAATAGGCACTGTTATACCTCCTGCAATAATGACATTTCCATCACCAAGCACGATGGTGGAGAACAATGCACGGGGTAAAAGCATGTTATGGTAACTGAGGACAACCCTGTTAACCGGATCAATAACCATCAATTGTGAAACCGGCTGAGAGTATGCATCAACCCCGCCGCTTATAATAATATCTCTTGCCGTATTTATGAATGCTGAAGATGGAAAATAGGTTGTGCAAGTAATATTGTTGTATACTGTAAATCCGGATAGTTGGAAATTTTCCACGTTATTGTTGTTGGTGTTCCCGCCTGCAAGCAGTATGTATTCGCCCGAATAAGAAATAGCGGTCTGGAATACCCTTGAAAATGACATTGTGTATGGAACGTTTTTCCCTGTTTTTATGTTTAAAAGCTCGGCACTGTTAGTAGGTCCGTCGGTACTTATGCCGCCTGAGATTAATATGTTATCTCCTGTAAGAATGTTCGCCGAATGCCCTGCTCTTGGTATTGCCAATGATTGTGCTTTATAAAAGCTGTTAGATACAGGATCGAAAATTTCTATGGATGTTTTTACATGATCCTGTGGCACGGTTATAGAACAAGCTGAAATAGTACAACTTACATATATAATGTCCGTTCCGCCGACAACAGCAATACTACCATCCGATAGGAGATTTGCTGTGAACAGAACCCGCGGTTCTTTCATTTGCGGTCCCTGTCGGAATTTACCTGTATTTGACTCGTAAATTTCTGTATCCTGTGTAGCGATTAACTTAACGCATCCGCTTCCGCAAGAGGCTTGCTTACCTACAACACCTCCCATAATCATATACGTTCCATCCGGCAGAGGACTCGATACGGCAAATGCCCTTGGCAATACACTCGAATCAAGTTGTGTAAATACACCAACTTGCGTAATCAAAATATCAACGGTGTTTACGCTACCTGCATTTATTTTAACCCCGGTCGCCTTACCTTTGGCAATAACTGCATCAATAGCATTCTTTATGTATATGTTCACACTACGGTTTTCGCCCGCAGGTATACCACTTATAGTAACGCCGGAGGGATTGGTGGCAATACTTACATTTTTAACAATAGAACTAAAATCTGTTCCGGTTATCGAAATACTGATTTTATCTGAACCAGACGGCAGTGAAAGAGTATCTAACGAAGAACTTACACGTGGCGAAATGTAATGAGCATTTATTGCCAAGGTGCCATATCTATCGTTTACACATGATAATAAAACATCAGATAACAGTATAAGTTCGCAAATCAACAATACTCTTTTATTCCTTATGTTCATCACTTGCACCTATAGGCATAGATTAGCTATTAATGGATACCTTTGTAATTCTATGTTTAATGAAGTATAATTTCTTTTATCCGCTTATGCATGGTATCCGAAACAAACAGATTATCATTACCATCAAAGGTAATACCAAAAGGTGCAGTTACCATTGCATAAGGTGATACACCTCCTTTATCATTTACAGCAAAGATCATATTTGCAGATTGATCTGCTACATAAAGATTCTTTGCGGCATCAATTGCAACACCAATCGGCAATCCGAATCCACTTGCATAAGTACTAACACCGCTGCCCTGCACTACTTTTGCGATTGTCCCATTAGAACTATGAGCAACATATAAATTCCCAGGCGATAGCAATGCGACACCCATTGGTCCTGATAATCCAACAGCAAACGTTGAAACAATCCCCGCAGAGGTCACAATGGAGATCGTATTGTTAAGATAATTTAACACATAATAAATATTATTCTTTGTATCATATGCAATACCAGTAGGACCACTAAAACCAGTAGCAAACGTCGTTAAGCTGTGACCGGATATCCTCATCAGTGTTCCTTCAAGAAAATTGGTCAACACAATATTGCCTGCATTATCAAACGTAAACCATGCAGCCGCTGCATTTTGATCCGAAACCGTAGTAAGTGAATCCAACGTATCAATCCTGTAAATCATATTATTTGCACTGTCCGCTACATAAACCCTGCCATCCGTACCCATTGCAAGCCCTTTGACATCATTCAAACCAATTATATAACGCGATAGTCTATGTATAAGGCTATATACCTTACCCTCTGATTCACTTGCAACGTAAATGATCCCATTGTTGTCAATAGCAATACCAGTAGGACGAGATATACCTTCAGCTAAGGTATATAAATTATGATTTGAAGTAACCATGGAAATAGAATTATTACCGTAATTTGACACGAGCAATTCACCTTTACTGCCAAATTTGAGATCCGCTGGCATACTAAATCCAACAGCATAAGTCGTTGTTACTTTCCCTGCTGCTGTAACCATAGATATGGTATTGTTTCTGTTATTTGCTACATAAACATTGCCTATGGAATCCAGTCCTATGCCTTCTGGTTGATCAAATCCTGAAGCAAATTTACGCGATTCACCCAAAGCTGTGATAGTTATTATCTCACCTTTCAATTTATCCGTTACATAAGCTAATGATTTCTCTGTAGAAAAAGCAATACCCCACAAAATCCTATTATTTAAATCTCCACATTTCCCAAGTACAAAAGGGATGCCATTATATGGTGCCTCGAGTATCCATGAATATTGAAATAAAGCAAATGAAAATGTAGATACTAAATCTCCATTAAAGCCTTTCGTTATTCCGATAGGATTTCCTACTCCATTAAGACATTTGAAATCTTCTGGACCTATAAATTTTTGTACTTGTCCTTGCTGAGTAACCACGGATATTGAGCCTGCAGTTGTGCTTCCTTGATTAGCCACAAACATAGTACCCGAGGAATTGAATGCAATACCCCATGGATTTGAAAAGCCTTCTGCATATACGATATAATCGTCATCTATTCTAAAGATGGTATTGGTACCAGAATCTGAAACATATAAGTAACCTAACAAATCCATTATTATTCCATAAGGATTAGAAAGTCCTGTTGCATAGACAATGGATTCCCCTGAAGGAATAACTTTTATTACACTATGGCTTGTGGTCACATAAGCGTTATAATTTTTATCACTCATAATATACCGAGGAGAATCAAGCCCGGAAACAAAGGCTGAATTTATTACAGCACCAAAAAGATTTACAACCGCTATCGTGCCGTTGCCATTATTCGCCACAATGAATGTCTTACCTCCTGCTGGACCTGTAAATACAATACCCATGGGCTTGTTTAGGCCGCTTGTAAATGTCCTAATTTTGCCATCGAGATCTATCATTGATATGATATTGCTGCCATAATTAGTCACGTACATATTCCCTGTATCGTCCATAGCAATACCCGCAGGCTGGGAAAAACCGGATGCATAGGTATAACCTGTAATGGAATCACCAAGTGTAAGCATCTGTACAGTTCCATCACCCTCACATGCAACAAATAACATAGAAGGGGGCTGGTAATATAACCCCATAGGATGGTTAAGACCTTTATATATAGTTGTTTGCGTCATCCCTCCTGGCAAAACCTTTATGATCGTACCATCTATATAATTGGCAACGTACATATTTCCGTTTTCGTCCATTACAAGCCCTGTAGGTTGAGCTATTGTATAAAACGTTTTCGTTACCGTAAAACCCATCGCCATTGAAGGAATGTTATTAACAGTAACAACAACATCTCCTTTAACAGAACTGTGAGGCACTTTTGTCCTTATAAGATTATCAGACCAGTTTATGACTGTTGCAGGTATACCTGAAAAGCTGACATTGCTTGTACCTTGATTAGGTCCAAACAGCTTCCCTGTGATAGAAACCTCGTCGCCTATTTCCGCTGTATCCGGCAAAAGCGAGGATATTGATGGATGCACAGTAAGTGTAATACCATTACTTACACTATTGTTCACGATTATATTTACAAGCCCTGATGCAGCATGTGTGATATTGCCTATGGATGCGGTTATCTGATTATTTGTCCACGCAGCAACAGGTAATACCGTACCGGCGTAATTTATAGTACTATTCCCCTGTGATGATCCAAAACTCGTTCCTGTAATGATAAGAGTGTCATTCAATATGACATCGTTTGTACTTATGCCAGAGATAAACGGCAACACTGTAAAATCAATACCGACTGTTTGCGTACCAGAAACAACATCCACCTTTAAACCTCCGGCTGCCATATCTGGCACAACGACACTTATCGATGTATCAGACCATGAGTTTATGGAAGCTGGGATATCTACAAATTTTACACTACCCTGTAAAGAACCAAAACCAGAACCAGTAATCACAACACTTTGACCGGCAGTACCAGAAGACGGATTAATGCTTTTGATAACCATTGTACCATTATTGGGGTTATCATTACTATTTTGAGACTGTGAAGAGCTATTATTGTTGCTTGAACAAGCAGTTAAAAATATCAAGCCTATCGTAAAAACGCTCATTATTGTAATAATTTTCGTATATTTTAAAGCCATATTATCCTCCATATAAACGATTATTATACGTTAGGATAACCCTTGTCAAGTTTTTTTATAAAAAATTATTTTTGACCGGAAACTTGCGTGTACGCAAATGTCATCCTTGACATCGAGACACTACCAATTACACTAAAGGTACTCGAGGGTTGCTGGATAGCAGCTATAATGAAAAAGAATAACCCAAAAAATGCAATAAGGGAATTTTTTCATTCGCTCAATCCTACGATCCATCTGATATCGTTAAGTTTTCTTATAGAAACGAGGTTTTAGTCCTT
>JABEBX010016852.1_pt1 | contig 40535 bp, 39 predicted proteins | sample 7245971 | NCBI WGS metagenome assembly JABEBX01 (sample SAMN14506365, study PRJNA622280) | hot springs metagenome | biome: hot spring [ENVO:00000051]|acidic hot spring [ENVO:00002120]; feature: spring [ENVO:00000027]|sediment [ENVO:00002007]; material: sediment environment [ENVO:01001048]... | reverse complement strand
TCTGACATCGGTGTTAGAACACGCTTGGCGGCAGGTTCCTTCGGCTACGCTCAGGACTACGCGCTACGCGCTTCGCTCAGGATGACAGATTTTGGGGGGCACTGGAGACACAGCCTCACCAGAAGCCAGTTTCTGACTCTATCGAGGGGGCCGAAGGCGCATGAGGGGTCTCATCCGCCCTTTGAGAGAAGACGAGAACCGCAGCCCCAACCGCCGAAACGGGTCGCCGGCCGCCCCCCTGACCACGGTCCTCCCTACACTCTACACTCTACCCTCTACCCTCTATCCCCTGTCTTTAGGTGGGCGGCTCAAGGTAATTGAGCAACGTATTGGGAAGAACCTTCGCCGCCACGGCCATTGCGGCGCTGTTGTCGGTCTCCGCCGTACTCAGGTTGGCGCTGGCCGTAGCCAGGTTTGCCCCTACCAGGTTCGTCGCCTGCGTCGTCAGGCTGACCGTATCCGCCGCCAGCGATGTCTCCTGAGAGTTTAACTGACTCTCCGCATTGGCATAAAACCCCTGCTGCTGCCCGACGTAGCTGATCGCTGAACTCACCGCGGTCGTCGCATCCTGGATATCGGAGGTGTTTCCACTCTGCAGCGCGCTAATCAGCGCGCTCAGCGATCCGAGCACATCGTCGCTCGAGGAAGAGAAGACCTGACTTCCAGGCAGATTGACTTGCACATTCAGGTTTTCTCCCACGGCTACGGAACTCGTACTGTCATTGCCGGTATAGGTATACCCTGTCGCCGAGGAGGCATCCGCGGTGTAGGGGGCTGAGGTGCTTGTTCCTCCAAACAGGTACGTGCCGGCAACCGAAGTATTCGCCTCCGAGACCACCGTCGAGAGAATCCCCTGCACCTCGGTGGCGATCGCCTGAAGATTGGCCGTCGAGTTGGTGCCATTGGCGCCCTCGGTGCCCAGCGAAACTGCCTGGGTAAGCTGCGAGACCACATCGCTCAATACGGAACTGGATGACTCGACCGATGAAAGAACCGTGTTGATGTTCTGGGTGTACTGGTCATCGTCTCCGGTCTCGATCGTGTTTGCCACCATCTCGGCGGACGCGGTTGGATTCTGCGATGGATTGTTCACGCTCAAGCCCGTGGCGACCTGTTGAAGCGACGTATTCAGGTTCGCCTGACTCTCCTGCATATCGGCGATGATGTCATTGGTGATATTTGGATTAACTTGCATAGCGATTAGTAACTCTGGGAGGATCCCATATCCATGGTGTCGGTATCGAGCTGTTGAATGGTGCTTACGATGCGGGCTCCAGCTTCGTAGGCGGTTTGGTATCGGATGAGATTTGCTGTTTCCGTATCGATGTTTACGCCGCTCACCGAACTCTGCTGATCGGTAAGCGAGAGGAGATTTGTGCCGATGGCGCTGGAGTCCGTGCTCGCATTCGAGGCGGCATTGCCAACGTCAAAGACGAGGCTGGCGTATGCGCCGGCCGCCGTCTGGCCGGAGGGCAGCGCATTGGTCAGCACCGCCGAGAGGTTGGCAATATTGCTGTTGCTGTTCGCGCTGAAGCTCCCGCCCAGAGCGCTGTCGTTGGTGGAAACCTGCAAGGTATCGCCTGAGGTGGGCGTCGCGATGACCGCCTGGCCGCTGGCATTGAGCGTCAGCGCGGTGCCGGCGCTCAGAGTTCCCGTTCCTCCCGTTACCGTTGCGCCTGCGGGCAGCGTGGAGCCGTCGGCCGCGGCGGCGATTGCGATCTGCAGATCCCCGACGGTGTCTCCCGAGGCAGCCGTGTAGGTGAACGTCGCTCCGGTCGCGGCGTCGGTTATCGTAGTGACCGAGCCGGCAGTCAGCGCGGTGCTCGCGCTGAGGTCTCCCGCGGCGGAGGTCGCAGAGGTAGCGCTGGTGTTGATCGCCAACTGCGAGGCACTCGTAAGCGCCACACCGATCCCGGCAGCGGCATCGTCGAGGTTCGAAGGTAAGGTGAAGAGCGCCTGCCCCTGAGCGCCACTCGATGTCACTCCCTGCTCTTGCGCCGTGTTGAAGGCCCCGGCGAACTGGCTGGCCAGAGAGTTGAGCTGGCTGAGCAGGCCGGGAATGGTCTGATTGGCCACCTGAATCGCTCCGCCCAACTGGCCCCCTGAGATGGTTGAGGTGATATTATTGCCGTTCGAGTCCAGCACCTGGGTCAATCCATCGCTTCCGGTCGTCGTTTGCAGGGTAAAGCTTTGCGTGCCCATCACCAGGGGCGTTCCGTTCCCGGTGGTAATCGTATCCTCCCCATTGCTCCCGGTGGTCACCGAGATACCGGTCAATCCCGCGAGCTGAAGCTCCATCTCATTCAGATCGTCTACCGTGGAACCGTCGCTCTGTCCCGATGCCGTCTCTTGACCGACCTGTCCATTCAACTGCGCGATCTGCTGCGTCAGGGAGTTAATCTGTGCTACCGACGAGGTCACCAGGGAGTTGGCGGAAGACTGCGTGGACGTCAATCCATTCGCGGTGGTGTTGAAGGAATCGGCGAGATCCTGAGCTGCCGAGAGAACACTCTGCTGCGCGGACGCACTGGTGGGATCCGCCGATAGGGCGGCAAGACTGCTGGAAAGCGAGGTGAGCGTGCTGGCAATGTCCGTGCCCGTTGTCGTGAAGTAGGTCTGTATCTGGTCCAGACTGTCGGAGGCCGTGCTGGCGCTGCTTTGCAGCGAGGTCTGCGCCTGAATCTGCAGATCCAACAGCTCATCCTGCACGCTCTGAATGCTATCCAGCGTCACGCCGCCGCCGGTGACCTGACCGCCCGACTGATTCAAGGCATCTTCGCTGAGCTGCGCGGTCTCCTCGGTGTATCCGGGGGTGTTCGCATTGGAGATGTTGTTGCTGACCGCATCCATCGCTCCCTGGGCGGCATCCAGCGCGTCTACGCCAATGTTCAGCGTTGCATTCAATCCACCCATAGCATCACATCCGGCAGGACCAGGTTTGACACCTCAACCTGGGACCGGAAGCCTCCTGCATGTTCCCACTGAATGAGCCCATCAGCGAGGCCATCCGAGCGGTCGAGCGCTTCGAGTAATCAAGCACCCGGGCATAGATTCGATTCGTCTGCTGCAGTTCGTTGTTGGCGGCAGACAACTCCCCTGCCAACCTTTGATCCAGGAAGAGGCGAGATTCGAGATTCGAGATCCGAGATGCGGCTGCACCTCCGCTTCCGGTCGCCTCACCCTGGCCTCCGGCGTGCGCTAACGCCTGGCCGCGCAGGACTGCCAACCGGGCCGCTAAAGACTCTTGTTCCGCAAGGCTCTCCTCTAGATCCATGAGGCGATTCCCTGCGATCGCCTGCATCGCTCGTTCCAGCTCGCCGCGGAGAGAGCGCATGAGCTTGAGATACTCCACGGCTTGCTGGTGACGATTCTGGACTGGCATCTCTGTCATCGGTCGAACTCCTGGGAACCTATGCTCCTCTTCTGTTCGTCCTGCGTTCGTCTTTCGTTCGACTACCGTTCCCCTTCTGTTTTGAGGGGTACGGGCTTCAGTGTGAAGGGTAAGGCTTTCGCCCGTACACCTTCGTCTCATGTCGAAAGGGCTTTCGCCCCTGTTGGAGCTCTTTTTCTCCCCTGTGGCACGGTCACGGTCAAACTCATCCCTGCGGATGGAAGACACATGCCATTCGTCATGCACGTTGCCCTCCATTCCAGCCCTCGCCAGAAAGTTATTGGCAATGCCTGCCTACCTTGCGACGCAGGGTAGCCACCCGCTCGGATACACATCAGCCAAGAGCCGGGGCTCCCGACCCACTCCATCCCTCATCCCCGCTCTTACGAGGACTGGCCAACCATCGCCGCTGCAATGCTCCTTGGATCGATCTGGTATTGACCACTGTTGACGGCCTGGCTAAGACTGGCTACCATCTCCTGCCGCACCGCCGGCGAACTCATCGCTGTACTCACGAGCGACGCCACCGAGCTAGCACCCGCGGAGAGGGTGGCGTAATCCCCGTTCGAGGCACTCTCGATGCTCGTAGACGCATGCGCACCCGCGGGTGCACCTGCCTGCGCACCGACCTCGGCTGAACTCAGACTACCGGATGCCTGGCTTGCTGCCGAGTTGTATTGGTCAATCCTCATCACGCCTCCTAGACTTGTTCCCTCTGCTTATCGGCATATTGCAGAAAACAGTTTAGGGGCTGGCAGACTCTTTCTTCTCTTCCGGGGCCGGATGCAACGTTGATATTAACCTGGATGGTGCCGTCGAGGCGGCCGATGGATCGATCTCCGCATGGGGCGTGCCGGCATTGCCTGTGCCTGCCTTGGATCTCTCCACAGCCGCATGCATCGCCTTGGCGACCATCTTTCCGATCCCGATCCCGCCTGAATCGGCCAGGGCGGTAGCGAGAGACTGGACCCCCAGGCTCATCATCTGTTGGCCGCCGGCATCCTGGTCCGAATCCGCTCCCGGCACGGTCGCAAACGACTGCTCCGCATCCTTCAGCCACGTGCCAACCAGAATCGCCTCGAACTGCTGGGCGCTTTGATCGATCTTGGCGTCCTGGCTCCTGGCCTTCGCCGCGGCGGTCTGTTGCAGCAACTGGTTCTCCTGTACATCCAGAAGGCTCGTCGAAGATTGCAAAGACGCGGATCCCAACGACCCGACACCCATACTCGTTCCCATCTACTGAACCTCCAGATCCGCCTGCAGCCCGCCTTCGGCCTTCATGGCCTCCAGAATCGCAACCACGTCCCGCGAGGTGGTGCCCAGCGCGTGCAATCCGTTGACCAACTCTTCCACATTTGCCCCGCCTTGCAACACCATCGATTGAGCAGGCCCATTGTTCACGTTCAACTGCTGTTCCGGCACGGGGCCTACCGGTGTCGGCACGTTGTAGGTCACCACCTGGATCGAGAGATCGCCATGAATCACCGAGACCGGCGATAGCTTCACGTCGCCCCCCATCACAACAGTGCCCGTTCGTTCGTTCATAACGACCTTCGCCGGGGTGTAGGTGATGATCGGAATCTCCTGCACCCTGGCGATCAGCAGCGGCACAGAGGGCGCATCGGCCCGGTCCACCCTGATATCCACGCGCTCACTATCCACAGCCGTAGCCACCGGCGTACGGAACATCGCATTGACAGCCTGCGCGATCTCGGTGGCCGTATTGAAATCGGGGTTCATCAACAGAAACGATACGGTCTTGAAAGCATTGATATCGACGGCTGTGTCCCGTTCCACCACTGCCCCGTTGGGAATCGTACCCACGTTCGTGGCATTGACACTCTGACGATTGAATCGGGTGCCGGCAGAGTATCCCCCCATGATCAATGGCCCCTCGGCTTCGGCGTAGACCTTCCCATCCGGGCCGTACAGGGAACTCATCAGCAGAACACCGCCATCGAGGCTGTGCGCATCTCCCACCGAGCTGACCGTGACATCGATCTTCTCTCCTGGACGGGCGAACGGGGGCAATGTTGCCGTGATAAACACCGCCGCCACATTCTTCACCATGATCATGCTCTCCAAACTGGGAGGAATCAAGACACCCATCTTCTGCATGGCATTGGACAGGGTCTGCACGGTGAAGTAGGTCATCTGCGAGTCTCCCGTCCCATGCAGGCCAACCACCAGCCCATAGCCAACCAACGGATTATCGCGAACGCCGGCGATCGTCGTCACATCGCGGACCAGCACCTGACGTTTCACGCCCGTCTCCTGCGCGCGCGTCGGTGCCGCGGTCGCCAGCGCCAGCAGCAGCAGGCTGAACGCAGGCAAAAAGCAACCCAACGCACCGAATGAAAGCCATGAGGCCGGGCAAGCCTTTGGCGCGCGCCGCGCGGCGCCGCTTCCAGGAGTGTCTTTCCCAGGAAGAACACACCTGCGCGCCCCTTCCACAATCCCTTGCAATCGGAAGATCCTTCCACTGCGCTGCCTTTCCGCGATCGTCGTCCGCGGGAAGATGGCTCTCAGGCGCTCAGAGCGAGATTGCATGGTGCTTAGAACCCAAAGAGCCATAAGATCGCCTTTGTAACAGGATTGAGAGGACGCGTGCTGTCAGAGATAATTCCCTTCCCTGCCACCGTAATCTGAAGGCTGCTCATCTGCATCGAAGAGATCGTGTTGTTGGTTCCGATGTCCCCTGGACGCACCACTCCACGCACGGTCACATCCTCATGCTGGTGATTCATGAAGATATTGCGATGCGCCTCGACCACCAGATTGCCGCTGGGCAGCACATCGATCACCCGGCCGGTCATCGTTGTCGCAAAGGTAGTATTCGATCCAGTAGCGCCGGTACCGGCCAGCGCCGTCGAAGAGTTTGCATTGAAGAGCGGATTCAAGCCGGTCGTATTGATCGCTCCCGCCAGGCCGGTGATCCCCGAACTGGTTTGGAACGTACGCTGGGAACTCAACGTTCCGCTCTGCGCCGCGGTCGTCTGCACCCCCACCGTAATGACAACGATGTCGTTCAGCTTGCGCGCTTTGTAGTCTGTCGAGAGATCGGCCAGGCTATTGTCGTTGGGAGACCAAAGGCTTCCCACCGTCCGATCCGGCGCACTGGCGACATCCAGACGCTGCAACCCCGCGATGTAGGCCGTCCTTTCCGTCTGCTCCTTGTCTTTCGACTTTTTTGCACTCCTTGCGCCAGCACACGGAGTGATTGCAGCGAGGAACAACACGCCGATGGAGAGGCGATGCAAGGCACGGTGATGGATAAGCCTCATCGTCACAGCTTGCCCCTCAAGATACCGTCGCTGCCTACTTCCGCAACGTAGACCAGCCGGTTCACCTTCCCCGAGACACGAATCGTCTGTCCGGCGGCTCCGCTCTCAAGGCAGATGACCGTGAGCCGAATATGAACGTGTCCGCCATCCAGCAGTAAGATCGCCGTCGTTCCTGCTCGCACCGTAAGGGTCTTGCTGGAAGCAGCCGTTGCTGCGGGCTGATGGATCACCCAACCCGCGGGCGCGAGCCCCGCCTGGGAATCCATCGCCGAGGATGCGGCATTCCGGGATTCAGCCTTCCGGGATACCGCGTTCTCAGATACTACGTTCCGGGAGTTGCTTGCCTGGGACTTCGTGCTCTTGTCTCTGCGAATCGCGACGACAAACGGAAGGCACTCATGACTGTCCGCACAACGCAGGCGAACCCTCATCCGGCTGCTATCCAATGGCTCCAGGGACTCTACTTTGAGCACCGGGGTGTCCGTCGTAGCCACCACATCGCTCAGTAACAAGACCTGTCCGGTGGATACATCTACCCCCGCGGCTGTGATCGCGGCCGCGATCTGAGCCGGTGTGATCTCCTGGCGGCCTGTCGCCGCCGGCGCCTGCGGGGTGAACCCTGCAAGCAGCGCAAGCACAACCAGTGACCCGTGTCTTGTCATCCTGCCCTCACTCTACTGAGCCAGTTGGTTCAACTGCTGCAACATCTCATCGGCCGCCTTGACCACGCGCGAGTTCGATTCATACGAGCGCTGGGACAAGATCATATTCACGAACTCGTCGACGATGTTCACGTTCGACTCTTCCAGCATTCCCTGCTGAATCGTCCCCAGCCCCGTAGAACTGCCGGCAGTTCCTACCACCGGCGCACCCGATGCCGTGGTAGGGAGATAGATGTTATTGCCGATACTGTTCAAGCCTCCGGGGTTGGAAAAGCTTGCCAACTGAATCACTCCCACCGTTGACGCCGCGATCTGCCCCGGCAAAGCGACGCTCACGGTGCCATCCGTGCCCACTGTGATATTGGTCGCGTTGGGGGGGATCGCAATCGCCGGTTGTAACTCGTTCCCATTGGCGGTGACAAGATTCCCCTCCTCATCCTCGGAAAACGATCCGGAGCGCGTATATCCAATCTGGTTACTGGGCAGTAGAACCTGAAAGAAGCCGATGCCCTGAATGGCAAGGTCGGTCGGATTGCCCGTGCTGGTCAGGTCGCCCTGGGTCTGCGTGATCTCCGTGTTGCCGGGGATGGTGCCAAGGCCAACCTGTAGCCCTGACGCCACCGTCGTCTGCTCGGTAGCGGCTGCGCCCGGCATGATCTCGGTCTGATAGAGAAGATCGGAGAACTGTACGCGGCGGGCCTGAAACCCTGACGTGCTCGAGTTGGCCAGATTGTTGGCAATGCTGTCCAGATTGACCTCCTGGGCAGTCATTCCGGTGGCGGCGGTGTAGAGAGCATGAAACATGGGGGAGACTCCTTTGTTCGGTGATTCGGTTGTTTTGCTACTCGGTTATTCGGCTATTCGCCTAATCGGCTATCCCACCTTGGGTAGATCCTGGGTTGCGGTCTTGTCCATCTCTGAATTGAACATGGCTAGCGCACGCTGCATCATCTCGTCGGAGCGCTGCGCCGTGATGAGCTTCACCGTCTCCTCGACAGGATTTACGTTCGAGCTCTCGATCGCTCCCTGCTCCACCGTCGAGCTGGTTGCATCCTCCGCAACCGTCTTCGGAGGCACCGTGTAGTAGTTGCCGCCCACGCTGTTGATGACGGTTCCATCGGCGAACTGGACGATCTTGAGCTTGCCCGTCACCGCACCGTTGGACGAGATGGTTCCATCGGTGCTGATGGAGACCGGGCCGGGCAGTATTGTGATGTCTTCCATCTGGTTCTTTGCCCCCTCACCCATCACAGGATCTCCCTGCGAGGTGACGAGCTGACCGTTGCTGTTGACTTGAAACGCCCCATCCCGCGTGTACATCAGGCCATTCGCGGTCTTGACCGCAAAGAACCCTCCCCCCGAAATCGCCAGATCCAGGTCATTGCCCGTCTTCTGCATCGCTCCCTGACGCCTGTCCAGGATGGTTCCACCCAGAACCCCGTAGTTATTGATCGCCCGGTTCAGGGGAGAACCCATCGCATGGCTGCTGGCGGTCAAAACAGAACTGAAGACATTGCGTTCACCCATATAACCCGCCGTGCTGGAGTTTGTCAGGTTATTGGCGATCGTATCCAACGCCTGCGTGCGGGCGATCAGTGCCGTGCTCAGCGCGTAGTATCCACTGTCCATACATGCCTCTCGGCAGGAAGTAGTGCATGAAGCTTGCCATTCCAGCAGGCAATGTTGGTTGTAGAGCAATTTTTCGGTGAGTGTTTGCGGCGTCTCGGCTTTCATGGGCGTTTCCCCCATGAAGAACCTCACAGCACAAGCTTGACGGAATCCTCCTACCCTCTCCAAGGACTCCTCAGAGTGTCCACTCCGTCTCGGAGAACAGGAGATGGATTAGGATTCGATGAAACCTGCGACAACCCACTCCACCTTGCCGTGTGGGCGTGCGCGTCTTCTCTCATCCAACGTTCATCGGATCGCACGCTCCAGGGAAGGCTTGATGAAGCACTTGCACTCCCTGGAGCGGCTCAAGCCGCAGGGCAGGCATTCGGCTTCTGTACAGGCTAAACAGGCTGCGGAAAAACTCGCTGTTTTGAAAGGGCGCGGCTAAAGCCCCGTAAAGGCAACAAAATCAACGGGCTTTAGCCCCTGGGGAAATGTATTTGGGGGATTTCGGCTGAAACAAGGCCTTTTTCCGCAGCCTGTAAAGTCCGTACCCTTCAGGACGAAGGCCCCGTCCTTTCAAAACACGGCCTTATGCAGAGGTTCCCTTGACCCATTTTCCTGTGGATAGGTGTCCCGAAAAGGCCTTCTGTGGCGTTTTCATTGGGACAAGACTCCCATGGGCGCCTATGCGTCGCACGATACCTACAGGGAACTGGTTCTAGCCGGCGCGGCGCAGCAGCAGGGAATGCTTCTCTGCAATAGCGCACGCCAAAGAACCATGAACAGACGCCTGCAAGGGTCCGTGTTCCAGGCTAAAACGAGCTGCACGCACGATCTCCAGCCACGGAGAGATCCACCGCGACGATTGAATCGCGCTGAAATACTCCACTACACAGCCGGGCAGTTGCCACTCTCGAGCCAGAGCCAGCCCTGCCGGCGCGCTGTTGATTCCCTCATGTGCATCCTGAGTCCAGCCCAAAGTCCCCGGAAGTCTACCAATCAGATGACACAAGCCAACGAGATAGGCCTTCTCCGGATCGATCCCCACACTCTCTTCCGCGATCTGCTTCGCCTGCCGCGCTACCGCTCTGGAGTAGCTCCACAGATCCGCTGTGCTCTGCGCGTACTCCGGCAGCATGGGTTGCCGGGCGATTGCGCCCATGCACGCCTGCACGCCGAGATCGGAGATACAGTCGGCGATTCGAACTGGACGCGCCTTCGCGCTCCGGTACCTCCGCCCGGCAAGACGCAGAACCTGTAACGTTGCGCCGAGATCGCCGAGAATCCGTTGCGACAGTGTCTCCAGATCGATCGTGCACTCCATCGCCTCCAACTCCGCCAGCAAGAGCGTCTCCCGCAACACGGGAAGATCCGGCCTGTGCCTTGGGGAACAAGCCGGTACTGGATAAATTTGAGAGGCTGCACTTCGATTTGCCTGGTACGTCAGGGCTGCTGAGCTGGCTGTGCTGATCATAGGTCCGTTCCCTCGCGTACTGATCGGCAACTGAACCCAAAGATTTCAAAGATATTTCAACCGATTGCGCGCATTCCTTCCACAGACGTTGGAAGGGTGTCGCAATATTGGACTTTACGAGCGGTTCTGCCCCGAAATAGAACGTCGATCGTCCGGCGCTTTCCCGCCAGCCGCATCCACAGATACCCCTGACAGTGAGACAGGCTTGCCTCTCGTGCGGTCACCTCTAAGGCAAAACGGCCCACCGTCTTTGCCATCTCTTCCGGCGTCCATGAATCCTGGAGCACCACCTCGCGATACGTCTCGTCACACTGCATGCGCTCCATCTGATAATTAAACGCTGTCGGCGTAATAAAACAGGGTTCCGCTCTGCACCCAGTGGCATGTTCGAGCGCATGCAGCAGGCTGTGCTCCACCCGGTAGACAAACCCTACCACAAGGCGTTGGGCGCTGGTTGAATAGTGCAATGGAGCTGCGGAAAACGTCCGCATCAGGCTAACCGGCACATCCGCGGTAACCGCATGACTCACGCGATCCCGGCCCAGCACCGGATATCCCCACTGCATCGCGCGGGCTGAGGCCAACTGCCACTCATCCACAGCGCTCAGCCGGATCAACGTTGTCTCCAGCTCCTCGCCATTGCGTCTGCTCTGGGCCAGCGCAAACTGCAGCTCCTCCCGCGTCAGATAGCCCTTCGCAAGCATGACACTGCCGATCGGCATCCTCGGACTATGCGGCACATCCATGGTTGGCACCTCGCTCAGTGCCGCAAAACGGCTGCGCGCGGCCTTCACGAAGCAGTCAACACTGCAATACCAGGTTTGGTTGAAACGTACGCCGATATGACTTTGCGGCATGCTGCGCAGAAACAGTTTGTTCTGACAGGTTTTCAGGCCGCACTCCCAGTGCACGCTCTTCCAACCGCGATCCACGCTCGACATCACCGATGCAATCGATAGTTTCATCTCGTCTCTTCTCTCATTGCCCAAGAGAACCTCTCAGGAAGTCTCCGCTTGGAACGGGGGTTCAAGAGGTCGCAGAAGAAGGCCTTGTTTTGGTCGAACCCCATATGTTGATTCCATCAGGGGCTAAAGCCCGCTGATTTTGTTGCGTTTCCGTACGGGCTAAAGCCCGTACCCTTCAAGCTAAAGCCGCGCCCTTCAAGATAAAGCCTGTACCCTTCCAAAACCTCGAGTTTTTCCCGCGGCCTGTTTCGCCATCCTGGGGGATTCTTTTTCTCTGGCTACCCTAAGCCAGGCCATTCTGGCGAATAAAATGGCATGCAAGCGGCTCCGGGATCTCCGTGATCCTCAGCCCATAGTTGCCATCGACAATGACTGCTTCGCCGCGTGCAATCACCTTGTCCTCCAATAACAGCTCCACAGGATCATCTACATCGCGGTCCAACTCAATCACCGATCCGCTCCCAAGATCCAGCACCTCGCGCAGCGGCAGACGGCACTGTCCGAAACGCAGCGATACATTCAGTTCCACGTCCATGACAAGTTGGAGATTGGAAGCATCCACCAGTGTCTTTCTGGTCTGTTCCTGGGCCGGTTCACCCGCCTGTTCGCTTGCGCCGTCGCTCGGATGGCCGCTCTCCGGGGAGTCAGGCGAGGAGCCGGACCCGAAGCCGGACCCGGAGCCGAGGCCCGCCAGCAGCGCCTCATTGAAAGAGAACAGCATGGATGCCTCCAACTGGCCGCCATCGGAGACGCTCAGAGCGGCCATAGGCTGCTCATCGGCCGACGCATGTCCTATAGCCTCCACACGGCATGCGGTGACGCCGAACCTGGTTGTCAGCAAGGCCCCAAGATCCTCCATCGCCTGGGTGATCGCCTCGGCCATGGCCTTGGAATCTTCGTCGTCCACGACGTCCGCATCCGGAGGAAGCAACTTGGCGCCGAGAGCCGCAGCGTGTTCCTGACGAATGGACACCGTGCACTCGCCGTTCAATGCCCCGCTTACCGTCACGCAAAAACGAAACGCATCCTCCGGCCGCTGCACGGAGTTCGGATCGTCGATGACCTTCAGCGTCCACGCCCCTGCGACTCGACGCGTCAACGACTCTCGAAAGGCCTCGCCAAAGGCAGTGGCAAACACGTTCGCACACTGAAGATTCACCTGATCGTCCATATCGCTACTCCATTCCCCAATCGGTTAATTGTGTCTGGCGGCCAACCTGCGCCGCTTTCCTGGAGCCGTTCCTGACCGGTGTGGTTTCAAAGATATCCATCCCCTCTACCGTAAGCATCCCGAGAGTGCGGACAGAGGTCCGCAGCTTCAGCAGAGAACCCGGCTGTAACGCCACAAGGTCCCGCACCGCTACCTTCAAGCGCGGCAAGCCGGCCGTAACCAATACATCGCAATCGAGGATGCGCTCCGCGATGCTGCGCGTCGGGAAGTAGCGCAGACCTCCCTTCCGCTGCGGTTGCTCCAGCTTGATCTGCTTGAGCAAAGCATTCAAAAACGACGCGGGAAACGCCAGATGGAAGGATCCGCTCCTGCCTGCAACCTCCATCTGAAACCGAACGATCGTGATCTTTTCGTTGGAGGGGCAGTACTGGTGCAGCAACGAGGGCTTGATCCTGCGATGGGTCTGTAACGCCATGCTGGGCATATGCCAGGCATGTTCGGCCTCTCTGGCAATCAACGAGGTCACGTCCTGCATGATCTCTTCTTCAATCTCGGAGAGTTCCTTTGGGGTGCTCTCCGAGATGTTCGTGGCTCCTAACAGCACCTCGATCATGGGAAAGACGAGGTCCAGATCACACTCCACGATCACCGCTCCCGGCATGTTGTTGATCGAGAATGGAACAAGGTAGTTCAGCTGTGGAATGGCCGCGATATACTCCTTGAGCGGCATCTGATCGAACCCCGCCTGCAGCTTCACATCCACGGTTGTTCCCATCAAGACGTCCAGCGCAGTGGCGAGCTGCCGCGCAAACGTCTCATGGATCGCCATCAGGGAGCGCGCATTTTCATTGGATAACCTCCCGGCCGATCGAAAGTTGCAGGCCTGAATGGAGCGCGGCCTTTCCATCGTCCTGTTTGCCGTCTTCTGTGCCGGCCTCTTCAATATCTCCTCCGCTTCTCTTGGTTTAGGCATCTTCGCTGATCCTTCCGCTCGATCCATAGGCCATCACCGGGGTCACCGTCGGGCTTTCTGTCCACCCCGGAGGGCGAGTAGCGCCGATCCTGGTTTGCCCGCAGGGAATCCTGGTTTGTCCACAGGGGTGAACGCGGGCTGTTCGTTGAGGTGAGCCAGCGATACCCGAAGCTTCTTTACCGCCGCCTGGCGAATCTGGGAGACCCGGGACAACGCAATGCCCACCACCTCAGCGATCTCCTTCATCGTCAGCTCCTCGCGATAATAAAGGGACAGAATCAACTGCTCCCGCTCGGTGAGCCTGGAGATCGCCTCGGCCAGATGCGCCTTTCGTTCTCCCTGGAGACAGAGATCGAACGGATCGGGATCGTCGAGACTGGGCGCGGACTCGATGACATCGAGCACCTCCATCCGGTCCTGCGAGAGCACCGTCTGCTGTCCCACCAGATGCAGACCATCAATGTGCGCCGTGATCTTGCGCAGATGTTCCACATCGATCTGCATCTCTTCGGCAATCTCGGACTCCACCGGATGCCGTCCCAGCTTGCCCTCCAGGCGTGTCGTCGCCTCCGTCACCTCGCGTCCCCGGCGTCGAATCGAACGTGAACCCCAATCCGACTCGCGCAGGCTGTCGAGCATCGCGCCCCGAATTCTGAACTTCGCAAAACCGCTGAAGCTGGAGTTCTTCATACTGTCGTAGTTGCGGCTGGCCTCCAGCAGGCCGATCACGCCGGCATTTACCAGATCCTCCAGTTCCACTTGCTGAGGAAGCCGCTCGCGCAGCCGCGAGGCGATGTAGTACACCTGAGAAAGCTCCTGCATGACGAGGGCGTTGCGATCGTCCACGCCCTCCGCTCCTGCCATATACGCTACTTCCGGTGGCATCATGTTTGCACCTGCCTGACCATATCAACGTCACATTTCAAAAATTCTTTACCGAACAGAACCCAACGACTGAACCTGCGTCATGGGCGGAATCTCCGACGGTGAAATCACCACAATCCTGGGCAACAACGGTTCCAGAAGACGCTTCAGATAAAAGCGGCCCGGCGACGAGCACAGCAGTACGGGAGGGGCCATGGACACCTGCTCGCCAAGCATCGCGCGAAGGCCTGCCATCACCCGGCTCGCAACCGAGACCTGCATCGCTCCGCCAACCATCACCTGGGCCTGCTGCGAGGTCGATCGAGCACACTCTTCTTCAATCGACCGGTCCAGCGTGACCACCTTCAACTGGCCGCGATCATCCAACAGCGGGCGAATCAACGCCCTCCCCAGGGAGTGGCGCGCCGCTTCCACCAGGGCAATGGGATTCTTATTCGCCGCCGCGGTCTCCGCCAGCGCTTCGAGAATCGTACCCAGATCTCGTATGGACACCTGCTCCCGCAACAGTTGCTGCAATACCTTCTGCACCTCTCCAAGACTCATCAGCTTGGGCATCAGCTCCTCCACCAGCTTGGGATGGGAGTCGGCCAGCCGATCCAGCAGACGCTTGGTCTCATGCCGCGATAGCAACTCGTGAGCACTCTGCTTGATCACCTCCGCAAGGTGGGCCGCCAGCACCGACGTGTGGTCCACCACCGCGTACCCCGCGGCAATCGCCTGCGCCTGCAGATCGGGCGTAATCCACTTGGCCGGTGAATCGAAGGCCGGCTCCCGCGTCTCCAGTCCGGGAATATCTCCAGGCTTCGGGTTGGAGTTCACCGCCAGCAGACGGTCACGCCGCATCTCCCAGCGCGCGATCTCCACCCCTCGCAGATAGATCACGTACTCCTTCTCCTTGAGCGAGAGGTTGTCCGTAATATGAATTGATGGAACCAGGAACCCAAGCTGCTGCGCCAGGTTCTTGCGCAGGGACTTGACGCGCGCAAGAAGCTGGCCTCCCTGCTTGGCGTCGACCAGCGGCACCAGCCCAATACCGACCTCCAGCATCAGATCGTCCAGCTTCAGCATCGCATCCATCGGATCCGCCGCCGGACCTCCCGCGCCACCCTTTGCCCCAGCCGTCTTCGCCTCTGCAAGCGGCTGTTGATCGTCGGCCGGCTTCATCTTCCAGGCGGCAAACATCGTGATCCCGCCGAGCGCGAAAAACGACAGCTTCGGCATCCCCGGAATCAGCGCCAGACCCAGCAGAACCCCACTCACGATCCACAGTGGACGAGAGGTCTTGAACATCTGCCTGCCGATATCATCTCCCAGCGACAGATCCGACCCGGCCCGGGTCACGACAATGCCGCCCGCAACCGAGACCAGCAGCGATGGGATGATGGAGACCAGGCCGTTGCCCACCGTAAGAATGGTGTACGTCTTGAGCGCCTCTGCGAAGGGAATGCCCTGCTGTAGAACGCCGATCAGAAATCCCGCTACGATATTAATCACCAGCACCAGAATGGTAGCCAGCGAGTCGCGTTGACTGAACCGCGCCGCACCATCCATCGACCCGCAGAACTCCGCCTCGCGCGCCACCTGCTCCCGGCGCGCTCGCGCCTGATCGGCCGTGATAAGCCCGGTGTTAAGGTCCGAATCGATGGCCATCTGCTTGCCCGGCATGGCATCCAGCGTGAACCGTGCCGTCACCTCGGCCGTGCGCACCGCACCGTGGCTTACCACCAGGTACTGAATCGCAATCAGCGCCACGAAGATGACAAACCCTACGATGTAGTTCCCTCCCACCACAAACTGGCCGAACGCCTCCACCACCTTTCCGGCGGCTCCCGGGCCCTCACTGCCATGCAGCAGGATGCGCCGCGTGCAGGCCAGATCCAGCGACAGCCGCATCAGCGTCAGCAACAGGATCAGACTCGGGAAGACGGAGAACTGTACCGGCCGGAGGATCTGGATCGCCGTGAGCAGCACCAGCACCGAGACGGTAATGCTGAAGGTGAGCAACAGATCCAGCACAAAGCTCGGCAACGGCACCAGCATCACAAACACCAGCGCCACGGCTGCTGTGGGCAGAATCCAGTCAGACGATGCGCGCAGCGTCTTAAGGATTCCCAGCTTTTGAATGCCTCCCGGCTTTTGAATCGCCCCTGGCTTCTGCGTCACTTTGGTTTCACCCTTTCCGACGGATTTGCGTAGCTTCGCCGACTGGCCTCGCGGCGCTTTACCTCTTCCTGTGCCTTGTACACCAGCACCAGAATCTCGGCGACAGCGTGATACAGATCGGACGGAATCGCATCGCCCACCTCAACGCCCTTGTAGAGCGCCTGCGCCAGAGGCCGGTTTTCCATCACCGGAATGCCGTGCTCCTGGGCGATCTCGCGTATCTTCAGCGCCAGCAGATCCAGGCCCTTGGCCACCACCAGCGGCGCCGCCATCGTCGGCTCATACCGCAGTGCAACCGCGTAGTGGGTGGGATTGGTGATCACCACGGTCGCCGTCTCCGCGGCCTTGATCATCTGTTTGCGGCGCCTCTGGCGTTGCATCCTCCGGAGCCGGCCCTTGCTCGCAGGGTTTCCTTCGGAATCTTTCGACTCCTCGCGAATCTCCTGTTTGCTCATCTTCAGATCGCTCTCGCTCTTGCGCCACAACAGGAAGTAATCCGCCGCTCCCCACAGCAGCAGAATCAGACCGGACTTCCAGCAGACCTCCAGAATCAGCGCTCCGGCCAGACGCGCAAACACACGGGAGTCCACGTAGGAGCTGGCCACGATCTCCATCCAATGGCTTTTTATGCAGTCATAGGCTACCCATGCAATGGCCGCAAACGGCAGCATCGATTTAAGAATGTTGCTCATCGAACTCAGAGAGAACATCTGTCCGAGGCGCGACGCAGGGCTCAGCCGATCGAACTTGAACGCCAGAGCCTCCGGCGCGAAGACGAAGCCGCCCTGCGCCAACTGAACTCCAAGAGCCACTAGCAGCGCCACCGCTTGAAAGGGATATACCCAACGGATGGCTTGAATGGCGGTCCAGAACAGCAGCGGTCCATTCGGCTCAATCGGATCCGCGGTCGCCGACTGCAACACCCCCTTGAAGAAGCCGGTCCACTGTTCGAGCCCCTGTTGCGCGATCAGCACCATGACGACCGCGACGGCAAACATCGACAGCGATCCGGATAACTCGCGCGATCGCGTTACCTGTCCCTTCTCCCGTGCCTTGAGCCGGTGCCGGGGGGTCGCTTGTTCTGTTTTGCTCTCGTCAGCCATCGTGGATCATCGCGCCAGGTGAAGAATCTGCACGCCGTTCTCCAGCGTGCTCTGAAAGATCGTGTGAAACAGACTCGGCCAGTACTTGAGCGTAGCGATCAGGATCAGAACGCCCAGCAGGCTCTTGATCGCAGGCCCAAGCAGCATGAGCGGAAGTTGAGCCGACGCCTTGCCCAGCAGCCCAAGAACAATATCCGTGACCAGCGTTGCCGCCAGCACCGGCGCGGCAATCTGTACCCCAAGCTCAAACACCATGCCGCCGGTCTTCAGGACCGCCAGCGTAAACAGGCCGCTCAGGCGCCCCGAGCCTGGCGGCACATACAGGAAGCTGTCTCCTACCGCCCGCAGCAGCCAGTAGTGCACATCCATGCTCAGAAACAGCAGCATCACAATCGACTGGTAGAACACCGATACGACCGTGGTCTCCACCTGGGTCTGCGGGTCCAGCAGATTCACCAGCGAGTATCCCATCTGGATTCCGATAATCTGCCCTGCCAACTGCGCCGCATCGAAGACCAGATTGGCCGCGATGCCCATTCCCACCCCAATCAGAAACTCCCTGAAGACCAGCATGGGCCACTGCGCCAGCGTGTATGTTCCAAAGCCTCTCCCCACCACTGGGAACAACACCATCATCAGCGCCAGCACCAGCCCGGCCTTAATCCGCGGAGGTATCGCGGCGCTTCCGAAGAACGGCGCGAAGAGCATGAGGCCGGATAGCCGCACGCCGATGGTCAGCAGAGCGAAGATAGCCGGGCCTAGGGCAGTCGGGCTCATTGCAGGAACCTGCCGAAGTTGGAGAATAATGTCAGCGTGTAGTGCGCAAGATTGCGCCACATCCACGGCATCAACAGAAAAAGAGCGGCCCCGGTCACCAGCAGCCGCGAGACGGTGGAGACCGTACTGTCCTGGATCGAAGTGAGCACCTGAACGACGTTGATCAGCAGGCTGACGGCAACCGCAATCACAAGGATGGGCCCAACCAGGATCAGGACCTCCTGCAGCATCATCCGCCCGAGCAAAACTGCCTGATCTACGTCCATAGCGTCAGCTAAAGCTCCTCATCAACGAACCGATCAACAGATGCCACCCATCCACCATCAGGAACAGGAGCAGCTTCAGCGGTGTCGAGATCACCACCGGCGGCAGTTGCAGCATGCCCACCGAGGTTGTAATCGACGCCACCACCATGTCGACGACCATGAACGGAAGAAACAGCACCGTGCCGATCTCGAAGCCAGCCTTGAGCTCCGACAAGATATAGGCAGGCAGCAACACACGCATCGAGACATCGTTCACCGACGCCGGACGCGGCTCCTTGGCCAATCCGATAAACAGAGCAACGTCCTTCTCCCGAACATACCGGCCCATGAACGCGTGCATGGGCGCCTCTGCCCGCTCCAGCGCCTCTATCCCGGTGATCTGACCAGCCTGCATCGGGACCACCGCATCCTGATAGATCTGCACGGCCACCGGCTGCATGAGGAAGAAGGTAAGAATCAGTGACAGACCAATGAGCGTCTGATTGGACGGCGTCGATTGCAGCCCCAACGCCTGGCGCAGAAAGTGAAACACAATGAGCAACCGCGCAAACGGCGTCATACAGATCAGAATGGAGGGGATCAGCGTGAGCGCCGTGAGCATCACAACGATCGACCACGGCACGGACCTTCCCAGCGTCTGCGGAACTCCCAACGCGCCTGGAACCTGAAATGCCCCTCCCTGAGCCGCGGGGCTCATGAAGGTCGAGCCACCAAGTCCATCGGGACTCGCCGAGTCCGTCGGAGCTGCCGTCGATATTCCCGGCATCGGAGGCACAGGAATCTCCGGAATTGCCTGTATCTGTTCGGCATCCGCCTGCGCAGCAGCACCGCTCCCCGCCGCCGCGGGGGCCAACCCGCACGCGGCGATCGCGCCCCAGAACAGGCCGCTGGCCAGCAATACAACGCGCAGCAGAGCACGGCGCCCGCTCATAGCAAGCCTCCGCCTCTGCCCAACTCCTGCTGTGCGACTACGGCCGTTCCCGCTCCCGCATCCAGTGGCGCCAGCATCGATACTCCAGCCGCACCTCCTCCAATCAGAAACTCTCTGCCCTCCACCGCCACAATGGCGACAAACCGCTTCTCGCCCAGCGAGACTGTCTCGGAGACACGCAGCCGCTTCGTCGTCGAGATCGTGTACTTTGCCCCCAGCCATCTCCACGCGCGGGTGAGCGGGCTGCATCCGCTCCCCGCCTGACCACCCGTGGTCAGCGGCCAGAGCGACAAGATCCACCGCAGGGCGGACCGCCCGAAGATCGGCAACCGTGCGAACCCGGCGGGCTGTTGCAACGCTTTGGGCCACTGCAACACGGGAGCCCGTTCATCCGTACTGCGGGTGCAGGCAGTCTGGGCTCCCAAACTCTGGCCTCCCAAACTCTGTGCTCCCAAACTCTGGGATCCTAAGGTCGGGGCATCCAAGGTCGGAGCATCCAAGGTCGGAGCATCCAAGGTCGGAGCCCCCGTAGGCTGGGAACAGCCGCTGAGCTCTGCCCGAAATGACGCCTGCGGCACGGCTGGTTCAGCCACCGACGGCTTCCGCCGCTGGCGCGGCCGTCGCCCCGTCGTCGATGGCGCCTCCTTCGGGGAGATTGCCTCCTTGCTCAAGAGTGCCCGGTTTGCGGAAGACCTCTGGCTTCTGGTCGTCATGCCTGATCCGTAATCCGCACCGCGAGGCGGTCGCCGATGACTTCAAACTCGGTCCAGCCAATCAGCAGCCGGTTGACGCGCAGCGGAACGTCGCTGGTCTGATGGCAGGCTGTCTCCACAATCGACCCCTGGGTGAGTCGCAGCAGATCGCCTATGGTGAATCGCACGATCGGCAGTTCCACGCTGAGGGTGCATGGCAGCCATGGCATCCGGTTGAGACGATCCGTCTCGCTGTCGCCGTCGGTGGACGGTGGCAGCCCGGTGAGGTTTGGCTCCGGACTCTTTTCCGCTGCACTCCCCAGCGCACTCCCCAGCGCACTCCCAGATACACTCATGGCGGCCTCACGTGCTCCTTGATTTCTTGATTCCGATTTCTTGTTTCCTCAATTTCCCCTCGATTCCCTCTTCACTTAGCCAGCTTCAACGCGGCTATGCGTCTTGCGAAACGGATCGAAGGAGGAAGAACAGAATGGCTAAAAGCAATCGGAGGGCCGGAGTGGCCGGACGGGAAGACGAGCCGCTGTGACGCACGGGCATCGGCCCGCGCCTCATCCTTCGCGCTCGTGTAAACCGTTCTTTACACAGCATGTTAGGGGCAGACAGGACGTGACGCTGCGCGATCCGCGCAAAGCTGCGCCCCCAGGAGGGAGCCATGAGGCAGCCATGAGAAGCGCGCTCGGAGAAGGCTCTCCCGCCGGGACCAACCCCGTTCCCGGCGGAAGACTCTCATCAAAAGTTCATGGAACATCCAAGAGATCATGAACTACCAAAGCTCAGCCTCTTGTCCTATCAATCGACCCCGTCGTTGTATCTCAGGTTTAAGAGACCATCTGGATCGTTGACTGATCCACCTGGTTCAGTGTCGTGAGCATCTTGGCATTGGCGTCGTAGCTCTCCTGCGCCACGATCATGGACGCGAACTGTGTCGAGAGATCCACATTCGAATCCTCTACGGCTCCTCCGGTGATCGTGGTGCCGCTACCACCCCCGGCCTGGCCTATCACCGCAACTCCCGAAGCGTTGGTCGCGGTCTCGTCGCCATCGTCGCCTTGAGCCAGCCCCTGCGGATTGGCAAAGTTGGCCACCGCCACCTGTCCCAGCGTGAGCGTCTGACCATTGCTGTACACACCCTCCACCGTTCCATCCGACTGCACGGAGTAGTCCGTGAGCGTTCCCGCGGCAAAGCCGTTCTGGGTGGGAGAGGTGTTGTTGGCGCTCGCCGAGTCCTCCTGCGTGATGGTCGGAACTCCGGAGGAATCCAGATTCCAGGTAAGGCTCATATTCGCCGCGCCATCCGCCAGACCTGTAATGCTGATATTCGGCACCGTTCCACTCGGCGAGATCAACTGCCCCGACGAATTGAATACCAGCGTACCGCTCGCAACCGATGTCGTCGCGGCGGAAGAGCCCGTGGCGGATCCTGGCAACGTCATGTTATAGCTCCATGTATTGTCTCCCGCGGCATTCATTCCCGTGTTCGTGTACGTAATGGTAAGGTCCTGGGCGGTGCCGAGAGAGTCGTAGACCGTCATCGGCGTGCTGAAGGTTGAGGCGCTGAAGGCCCCCAGCACGGAATCGCTGGTCGTTACCGAGGCGGGGGTGCCGCTGAGGCCCGAGAGGACCAGCGAACCGCTGCTGTTGATCGACGCCGTTACACCGGCGGGCAGCGATCCGGTGATTGTGCCGACTCCGCTGGGCGTGCCGTTGATGGCGTCCACCAGATCCTGAACCGTGCTGCCGCTGGCAGCATCGTAGGAGAAGGTGCTCGTCCCATCGGTGATCGTGGTTGTGTCGCCACTGGTTAAAGCCGTGGCTGCGGTGAGACCGGTTGCCGTGGACGTCTGCGGAACGGAGGCGGAGTCGAGATTCACATCTACCGAGAAGTTCGACGTGGCTGAGGCTGGGATGGTGCTGTTGGAGTTCACCGAGATCGGCGCCAGCGCTCCGGTTGTGGACACGACTCCATTCGTCGCCGGAAATCCCATCACCAGTTGGCCGGCCGCAGTGGTCAACTGCCCCGACGAGTTCACCGTGAAGTCGCCATCGCGCGTATAGCTTGTCATACCGCCGTCGCTCACCACAAAGTAGCCGTTGCCCTGCAGCGCCATGTTGGATGCAACACCGGTGGAGGCGACCGAGCCATTGGAGAGATCCGCAACCGTTCCCTCCACCTCCACGCCGGCTCCGGTCTGGATCGGATCCCCATTGCCGGAGGTTCCTGAGATCTGCGAGAACAGATCTCCAAACGTGAGCGACTCGGTCGTATAACCATCAGTGTTAAGATTCGCCAGATTGTTGCCAATCACATTCAGATCGGACGAACTGGCCTGCAAACCGGAAAGTGGAACGGAAAAGGATGCCATCTACCTACCCTCCTGAAGGGCTAATACCTTGAAGTTTGAGCCGGAGCTGTTAAGTTGCCGTACAAATTCATGAGCGACGCGGAACTCGCGCCACTGGCGTTTGCGGCCTGTATCTGAGCGAGCGCCGCAGCCGCTGTAGTGCTGGAGTTAGAGGTCGAGTTGGAGCTGGATGCAGCGTTGCCGGATGAAGTACTGGCCCCCGCGCCGCTCACTCCAGTCAGCGCGTCCGCGGTCTGGGAGCTGGAAGTGCCGGTACTCGGCACCAGGCTCGAGAGCGTGGAGTTGATCGAGATGAGTTGATCCAACTGGTTCAAGGACACCAACTGCCCGACCATCTCGGTCGGATCCACCGGTGCGGTTGGATCCTGATTCTGCAACTCCGTAACCAGCAGGTTCAGAAACGTATCCTGAAGACTGGTGGCTGAGTCGCCGGTGGGTGTGGTGGAGGTGGTGCTTGACGTGGCGCTCGAGGTTGAAGCCGCCGGAGTCATGGCAGATGCGATGGCGCCCTGCACGGGCGCTGTGATCGCGGGGATAAATCCTTGAATATTCATCGGGCCTTCCTTTCTTGCCTTTCTTGCATCTCTTGCATCACTTGCGGCGCTTCTGAACGAAGCCTGCTGTCCTACACTCTGATATCCAATCCGCCCCCACTCCCCGCGCCGGTCATCACCATGGGAGTCGAGTTGCTCTCGGCCAGGGCAACCGGCGCGATCTGCTTGGCTCCGCTGGAACGTCCATACGATCCCTGTTCACGCTGCGAGGCGTTCCCCGAGTCGCCCGAGAGCGGCGCTCCCTGGCTGTTGATCTGGATCGAAGCATTCCATCCGTACTCTGCTTCGAGCCTTGCCTGCACCATTGGCGCCTGCATCGAGATCGCCTGGCTCAGATCGCTGTGATCGAGCGATATCTGCGCCAGCATCTGCTGGTCCGAGATCGAGGTGCGAATCGAAATGTCGCCAAACTCTTCCGTGTGCATCCCCACATGCATCTCCGTCTCGCCCATCGACTGAATCACCTTGGCCGTATTGATGCTGGAGGTTGCAGCACCCTCCTCCGCAGCCGCTTGGGGCGAAGCCGGCAACTCCTGTTTCCTGGCTGCGCCAGTCGTTCCCCGGTCTCCATTTGCCCCGTTCGCCGGGTACGGTGCGCTCTCGATCCCGTGCGCCGCCGCATGGGCGGACGCCGCCTGCAGGGAGGCCTGCATGGAAGCGTCTCCGACAGCCTTGGTGAGCGCGGCGGAAGCCTTCGAAAGATCTCCCGGCGCGCCTTGTGCCGCTTGCGATCCGTCCGCACCAGCGTGCGAGGAGCCGTCCTCCCCTGCGGCAACCGCGCTCTTTATGCTGCTGACGGCATCATTCGCCTTGGCTGCCGTCGCAGCGTCGGCAGCAGAGGAGATACTCTGCCCTGCCGTACCATCCAGACCGATATTCTGCCGTCCAACACTCGGATTACCGAGCGACCCACTAGCCATCTGCAGATCCAGGCCTGCACGGAAGGTCATATCCTGCGCTTGCGGGAGCACGGCAGCATCGAGACCAGAGATCGCGGAGGCTGCCGCGCTCCCATCGAGACCCCCATCGAAACCCCCATCGAGACCCTCATCTGCGCTCCCGTCCAGACTCCGATCTGTTCCCCCATCCGCTCTCCCATTTGCGCTCATCGCCCCACCGAGAGCCTCCTGAGTCTTCGCCTGCGTACTCCTGGAGATCTCGCCCGCGCTCTTCCCTGTGGAGTCCGATGCCCTGACCTCTCGATCCTGAGATCCCGCCTGTCCTCCCGGTAGACTCAGCGCCTGAATCCTGGTTGGGTCCACACCCGCATTCAGGACTGCTGCCACCACGCCTGCAGCATTGGCCGAGCCACTGGCATTGCTCTGTGTCTTGGACCGCTCCTGCTTTTTCTGCAACTTTGCCGCCGGCTCCACCCCCGCCAACAGACTTGAACTCTTCGTCGCTACAAGATCCTTTGCCTCTCCGCTCGCTAGCGAAGCTCCCAACATCACCCCATAGAACGTGCGCTCCTGGGCAATCGTCGCCGTCGTGGCAACTGCGGTTCCCACTCCATCTGCCACTCCATCTGCCACTCCATTGCCCACTCCATTGCCCACTCCATCTGCCACGCTATCGCTCGCCGCACTCTCCCGGCCCCAGTTCGTCTCACCCGCGCCGATGACCGGCTCCTCCACGCCGCTCTTGCTCTGTCCGCTCTGCACCGAGCTTGCCTGCGCTACGCTCGCATCCTTCGCGGTGCGTTCCTCCGAACTCTCGCCCATTCCACCGTGCGCATCGCGATTGGCGGAGCCGCTCCCCGAGTCGCGTTCCGAAGCGCTAGTGATGCACGCGGCCAGCCACTCCGGCACGCGCCAGAGCCCTACCTTCCACCGCACAGGACAGCTCATTCTAAAGAACTTTTCTATCGGCAATTCCAGGCAAAGATTCTAGAGGGCCACCCAGGCGGCAATCCTTACCGGTTCACTAGGCAACGTCTGCCTACCTTGCCATCCATTCGTCGTGCCCGAGGGCTGTCCTCTCGGCCGGAAGGGCGCGCCTTTGCGTCGCGGTCAGGCAGCCTGTTCCGTGGCGGTGGCTTCGATGTCGGAGCCGCCCGCCTCGTTGTCCTTCCCGATCCATGCCCGGCGTCGTTTTCCTCAGCTACAATGGCCCGGAACGACTGAATTCTCTCTCAGGAGCAGCTCAGCATGAAGCCTTTCGTCGCGTCGGTTCTCGCCGCAATGTTCGCCGCAGTGGTCGCTGTTTCGTCCGCTGCCGCTCAGGATCTCAGCCGCAGCCAGGGACGGTCCATGGTCACTACCACCTATGGCATTGTGGCTGCGGAAAGCCCCCTCGCGGCGCAGGCCGGCGCGCAAATCCTCGCCCAGGGCGGCAATGCCATCGACGCGGCGGTCGCCACCAACGCCGTCATGGGGGTTGTCGAGCCCATGATGAACGGCATGGGCGGCGACCTCTTCGCCATTGTCTACGAGGCGAAGACCGGCAACCTCTATGGGCTGAACGCCAGCGGCTGGTCGCCGCTGGCGCTCACGCCCGCGTTCCTCCGCGCCCACGGCATCCACGCCATGCCGCTTACGGGCATCGACTCCGTCACCGTCCCCGGCGTCGTCGATGGCTGGACGCAGCTCCTCGGCCGCTTCGGCCACCTCGGTCTGCACGCCGACCTGCAGCCCGCCATCCGCTACGCTCGCGAAGGCTTTCCCGTTCCAGAATGGGACGCGATGTACTGGGCCGATGCCGCGCCGTTTCTCGCAAAGAACCCAGCCACCGCCAGCCTGTACCTCATCGACGGCCACGCACCCGCGCTGGGCCAGGTGTTTCGCAATCCCGACCTCGCCCGCTCGCTCACGCTGGTCGCCAACGGCGGCCGCGACGCCTTCTACCGCGGCCCGCTGGCGCAAAAGATCCTTGCCCTCGAAAAACAGCAGGGCGGCGCCATGACCGCGGCTGACCTCGCCGACTACCATGCGCAGTGGGTAAAGCCGCTCTCCACCCTCTACCACGGCTGGACCGTCTATGAGCTTCCACCCAATGGGCAGGGCATCGCCGCCCTTGAGATGCTCAACATCCAGTCGCACTTCCCGCTGGCGCAGTACGGTCATAACTCCGCCGACGCGCTCCAGGTCATGATCGAGGCCAAAAAGCTCGCCTATGCCGATCTCGCCCGCTACATTGCCGATCCGCGCTTCAGCCAAATCCCCGTCGCCGGCCTGCTCTCGCCAGCCTATGCGGCGCAACGGGCGAAGCTGATTGACCTGCGGCACGCCAACTGCTCCGTCTCCGCAGGCAATCCACCCGCCGGAGACACCACCTACCTCACCGTCGTCGACCGGCAGGGCAACATGGTCTCCCTCATCCAGTCCAATTTCGAGGGGTTCGGCTCCCGTCTTGTCCCGCCCGGCGCCGGGTTCGTGCTCCAGGACCGCGGCGCGCTCTTCAATCTCAAGCCCGACTCACCCGACGTCCTCGCCGGCCACAAACGTCCGCTACATACCATCCTTCCCGGCTTCATGACCCACGGTCAGACGCGCATCGCCTTCGGCATCATGGGCGGATTCAACCAGGCCCAGGCGCATGCCCAGTTCGTCTCCAACGTCGTCGACTTCAAGATGAACATCCAGGCAGCGCTGGAAGCGCCGCGCTTTGATAAGTACACCTTTGGCGGCTGCGATGTGTACCTGGAGGACCGCATTCCGGCTCCTGTTCGCGCGGCGCTCACCGCCCGCGGCCAGCAGATTCAGGTGGTCGGCGACTACGCCGCGATCATGGGCGGCGGCCAGGCGGTCGAGCGCATCTTCCCGACCGGCGTAAACTTCGGCGCCTCCGACCCCCGCAAGGACGGAGAGGCGATCCCTGAGCCTCCGACGAAGCAGTAGCTGGCTGCCCAGGTTTCGAGATCATCCCAAACGGCCTCGAAATAGCCCTGAAGGCACTCACCAGAAACCAGAGCTTGCCGAGGGGGTCTCTGGCCTTGAAAGGCGCGGCTTTAGCCCCTGAGGGAATGTCTTTGAGGGATTTCGGTCGAAATAAGGCCTGTTTCCATCGCCTGTAAAGTCCCTTTCAATACACGGCCTTCTTCAGAGGTCTCCTAAACGGTCTGGATGTCCAGGATCAGGCCGTGCGGCGACGCCTGCGCCGTGACGTTCTCCAGCGAGCGGACGAGCCAGTTTGCGCCTGCTGCGCGCAGCTCCGCCTCACTGTACGATCCCAGCACTCCAAGCACGCGGCACCCGGCTGCGACGCCCGCGCCGATACCGCTGGGCGCATCTTCGACCACCAGGCACTCGGCAGGCCTGGACCAGATCAGCTCGGCGCCGCGCCGGTAGGGCTCCGGGTCCGGTTTTCCTCGCTCCACCATGTCGCCGCTGATGATGCGCTCGGGGACCGGAAGACCGGCCACACGGAGACGCCCCAGCATCAGGCGATAGGTGGCGGAGGTAACGATGGCCCAGCGCTCGGGCGGAAGGCTCCGCAGCAGCGCGCGTGCGCCGGGCAGGACCTTGAGATCGGCGACGTCCTCAATCTCCAGGTCTTCGATCAGGCGCAACCCCTCTTGCACGTCCATCTCCGGCTTGAGCATGGCTACAATATCGATGGCGCGCGTGCCGTGCGGCACCTGCAGGACGGCGGCGTTCGGTACATGGTAGTGGTCGGCCCAGCGGCGCCAGCAACGGGTCACGCTGCCGATGGAGCTGATCAGCACACCATCCATGTCAAAGAGAATGCCCGCGGTCTCAATCCGGATGGGCACACTCACGCCGCATCCCCCTGCAGCACAAAGGCACGGGCGGCCTCCAGCACCTGCCGCACGTTCTCCGTGCTGCAACTCTCGCAGTAGACCCGCAGGAGCGGCTCGGTGCCGCTGGCGCGCAACAGGAGCCACGTCTCCGCGGCATTTGGCCTGACGGTGCACGCCGGGTTCTGGAGAAAGAACTTGATGCCGTCGAGCGTCTCGGTACGCAGCACTTTAAGCCCCGCGATGCTGGTGAGACCTGCTCCGGCGCGGCGAATGGCCGATTGCTTCAGCTCCTCGCTGATGCGCATGTCGATGCGCCCATACTGGTGCTCGCCGTACTCCTTCTGCAGCGCCGCCACCAACTCGCCCAGCGTCTTGTGCTCGTCCGCCATCACGTTTGCCAGGAGCAGGCTGTTCAGCAGGCCATCGCGCTCCGGCAGGTGACGGCTGATGCCGATACCGCCGGACTCTTCGCCACCCACCAGAATCTCGCGCTCCAGCATGAGGTCTACGACGTACTTGAAGCCGATGCCGTGTTCGATCAGCTTGCGTCCGTGCCTGGCCGCGATACGATCCAGCATCTTGGTGGTGTTGAAGGCGCGGGTAACGTCGCCGGGCCACTGTTTGCGCGTGAGCAGCCACTCCAGCAGAACGGCGTAGATCTTGTGCGCGTCCACCACGTTGCCATGCTCGTCGACCGCGCCGATGCGGTCAGCATCGCCGTCGGTGATCAGGCCCGCGTCGCAGTGCTCGGCGACGACCGCCTTCTGGGTGGCGGCGATGTGCGGCAGAATCGGCTCCGGATTGATCCCCGGAAACGCCGGATTGAGCTCGCTGCGAAACTCCACGCAGGGGATGCCCGCGCGCTGAAAGATGCCGGCGACGTAGCCCTTGCCTGCGCCGTACATGGTGTCGATCAGAAAGCGATAGCCCGAGGCTTGGATCGCCGGCAGGTCCACGAACGATTCCAGCGCGGCGATATAGGGAGCGGAGAAGTCCACCTCTTCGATGGGTGCGGGGATGGGTGCGGGCGGCAGGGGCTGAAGCAGATAGCTCTCTATCGACGCGATGATCGACGGACTTCCGGAGCCGCCGTAGCTGGCTTTGTACTTTACACCGTTCCACTCGGCGGGGTTGTGGCTGGAGGTGATCATGACGCCGCCGGCTGCCTTGCGTTCGCGCACCGCGAAGGAGAGCTCGGGGGTCGGTGTGATCTTGCTTGCCAACGCTACCGGTATCCCCGCGCCGGAGAGCACCTCGGCTACCACCCGCGCAAAGGATCGCGATCCGAAGCGGGTGTCGTAGCCGATGCAGACGCCTGCCTTTGCGTCCTCATGTTCCAGCACATAATGCGCGATGGCGCGCGCGGCCACACGCACATTCTCATAGGTAAAGTCGTCGGCGATGATGCCGCGCCAACCGTCGGTGCCAAACTTAACCACAGTGTTCAAATCAGATCCGTTCTGCCCATGTTTTTGAGTTCTTTCACCACTTTGCCAACTTCCTGCGAGGCTTGGCGCGTCGTGATGAGCATCGCATCGCTGGTCTCTACCACGACGATGTCCTTCACGCCCACCAGTGCCACCATCTTGTTCGGCGCAAACACATAGCAGCCGGTGGACGCTATCTGCACCGTGTTGTCACTCTCGATGACGTTCTGATTTTTGCAGTCCGGCATCTCCGCCTGGTGCTCATGCAGCGCCGCCCAGGAACCGAGATCGTTCCAAGCAAAGTCGGCGGGAAGGCAGTAGAGATCCGACGCCGTCTCCCCCTTCGCGGAACATGGTTCTAGAACGGCGTAGTCGATGGAGATCGACTCGCACTGCGGATAGAGGGCCTTGTATACCTCGTCGAACTCAGGGGTGTCCCACGCCGCGGCGATCTTCTCCAGCACCGAGGCCATGGCCGGGGCGTGTTCGCGGATGGCGTTGCAGAGCGTCTGCGCGCTCCACAGAAACATGCCGCTGTTCCAGGCGTAGTTGCCGGAACGCAGAAAGGCGCGGGCACGGGCCTGATCCGGCTTCTCCGTGAAGCGCCGCACACGGCGCACCGGAATTGCCTCTCCACCCACGGTAGTGGGGGTGACGGCCGCGCCCATCTCGATGTATCCATACCCGGTTTCATCACGGGTGGGAGGCACGCCCAGAACGACGATCTTGGGCCCCGAAGCAGCCAGCTTAATGCCGGCCCGGAGAATCATGTGAAAGCGCGCGACGTTGCCAATCGTGTGATCGGAGGGGAAGACGCCGAGGACGGTGCTGGGATCCTTGCGCTCCAGAAGAAAGGCGGCCAGAGCACAGGCGGGAGCGGTATTGCGCGCCTCCGGCTCACAGAGAATGCGTTCCCTCGGCACCTCGGGCAGTTGATCCACGATCGTGGAGCAGAGAAGATCGTTCGTGATCACCCATACCGTGTGGTCCTGCATCACGTCGTCCAGGCGCGCGACTGTCTGCTGAATCATGGTCCGTTCGCCGTCCAGTGCCAGAACCTGTTTGGCCCGGGCCTTCCGGCTGCGTGGCCAGAACCTGGTTCCACTACCGCCGGCAAGCACCACCGCCGCAAACGGATGGTGCGTCTTCGTCGTCTCTGAGGACATACATCTCCATCCGCAACCGCAATGGCCGTCCCAGGTCCACAGAATCCCAGGATTCCATGCCCTCAAGATCCCAGGATCCCCGACAAGCGGTTTTCACCCGCGCGGGGTGACCGGACGGCCTCCGCGAGTTGCTTTAGCCCAACTTCGAAAGATACTCGCGCATGCGCTGAATGCCCTTGTCGATCACATCGCCGGACACCGCGTAGGTTAGCCGGATGTGCTCATCCGTTCCGAAGGCCTCGCCCGGCACCACTACCACGTGCGCCTCGCTCAGCAACCTGGCGGCGAGATCGGAGGCGGAGTTGATGCCGCCTTTACCCAGAAACGCACGGATGTTGGGATACACATAGAACGCTCCCTCCGGCACCGTGCAGGTGAGCCCGGGGATCGACTTGAAGCCATCCAGCACGCGATCGCGCAAGTGGATGTACTCCGCGCGCATCTCGGCAACGCATTCCTGCGAGCCGGTAAGCGCCGCAATCGACGCACGCTGCACGATACTTGTGGCGTTCGACGTGCTCTGCGACTGCAGCTTGCTCATCGCCGAGATTACCTTCTTGGGACCGAGCGCGAAGCCGGCACGCCAGCCCGTCATGGCGTAGGTCTTGGAGAGCGACCCGAGCACGATAACGTGCTCCTTGCACTCCGTAAAGGTGGCGCCGCTGACGATCCTGCCCGTGAAGTTCAGGTAGACGTAGCACTCGTCCAGCAGCAGATAGATGCCGCGCGCGTGGGCCAGCCGCACGATCGCTTCCAGATCCTCCGGGCTGACCACCGCGCCCGAGGGGTTCGAGGGCGTGTTGAGGATGATGGCCTTGGTGCGCGGCGTGATCGCGGCCTCGATCATCCGGGCCGTGATGCGGAAGCTCTCCTGCTCGTCGCTCTGAACGTAGACCACCTTGCCGCCGGCGTACTGGATGATGTCCTTGAAGCTGACCCAGTAGGGTACGGGAAGAATCACCTCGTCGCCGTGATCGATCAGCACCTGGACCGCATTGAAGAGCGCCAGCTTTCCGCCGGTGGTGAAGACGCACTCCTCCACGGAGTAGTTGGTGCTAAAGTCCGCGGCGTGGCGGTCAACGATGGCCTTGCGCACCTCGGGCGTTCCGGCCACGGCCGTGTAGCGGGTAAAGTTGTGCTCGATGGCCTGGATCGCGGCAGCCTTGATGTGCTGCGGCGTGTCAAAGTGGGGCTCGCCCGCGCCAAAGGTCGCCAGATCGATCCCCTGCGCCTTCAGTTTAAGCGCCTCGGCGGTTATGGCCATCGTGGCCGAAACTTCGATACGATTAATCCGGTCGGTCAACACCTTTGCATCGCTTGATGTCGTCATGCTTAACAGTCTTTCAGATTTTAGCGTGGATAGAAAGAGTTGTTCTATATCCGGCAGTGAAAGGCACAACCGGCTTCATGGGACGTCACAGACCCCCTTGTACGCTACCGATTAGCGGCCTTCGCCGGGTTTCCGCACCACCCAGGTTGTCATGCAGCGGAGATCCTGCACGATGGTCGTCTTGAGCGGATCGATCAGAAGGCCATTCATCTGGCCGGTCAGCCGCAACAGGGCGGCTTCGTCCACCAGGAACCACTCCGAACGGTTGCCGACGCGGTAGATGTGTTCGCGCACCTGCTCGAAGTCCATGCCAATCCGTGAGCCAAGCCGGCAAAACAGCATGCCGCCGGGGCGCAGCACTCTCCATAGCTCTGCCACCATGGCCAGAAAGTGCTGCTCATTGCGGGCAAAGTGCAGCACCGAGTTGCACAGCACGACGTCGGCAAAGGCGTCCGGCAGATCCAACTGCTCGATGGCGCCGACGCTGAAGTTCGTGGGCGGAAGGTGCGGCGCCAGTTCGCAGGCCTGTGCGCGGACGTGCGCTACCGCCTCCGGATTCGCGTCGACCGCAAAGACCTCGTAACCCTGGCGCAGCAGATAGACCAGGTTGCGGCCATGCCCACAGCCGGCGTCCAGCACCCGCATCCGCGGGATGATATTGCCGCGCAGGATCTGGTCGAAGACGTAGATGTCGATCTGGCCGAACTGTTCCTGCAGGGTCGGTACATTCGGTATATCTGGATGGAGGGGTAGCCCTGCCCCTTCAGTCTCACTCAAGATGGCCTTCCCTGGGCCTTGCGTTTGAGCCGTTCCATGACGTTGGGTGGAACCATGCTGGTGACGTCGCCGCCCAGTTTAAAGACATCCTTGACCAGTCGCGAGCTTATGTACGTGTAGCGCTCGCCGGGAATCATGAAGAGGGTCTCGATCTCCGAGTCAAGCTTGCGGTTCATCATCGCCATCTGCAACTCATACTCATAGTCGGAGACGGCTCGAATGCCGCGAAGTACCGCCTTGGCTCCCAGATTCTTGGCAAAGTCCACCAGCAGTCCATCAAAGGTCGTCACCCACACGTTGGAAATCTCGGCGGTGGCCTCTCGCAGCATCCGCTCGCGCTCCAGAAAGGTGAACAGCGGCTTGCCTTTGTCGCCGGCGCCGTGCTCGGAGTTGCGCAACACGGCAACCACCAGCTCGTCCACAATCTTCGCCGCGCGTGCGATCAGGTCCAGATGGCCATTCGTCAGCGGATCGAAGGTCCCAGGATAGATGACCTTGGTCTTCTTGGATCTATGCATACCTTTGCCAGCATACGCTGTCCGGGCATCGGTCCCGGTAAAAAAACTTACTCTCCGCGAGCCAAATAGTATTTTGTGATGTACTCGCGCACGCCGTCTTCCAGGCTGGTGAAGGGTTTGGTATACCCTGCGGCGCGGAGCTTCGCATCGTTGGCCTGGGTGAAGTACTGATACTTGCCCTGAAGGTGCAGCGGCATCTCAATAAACTCGATCTTCGTGGGCAGATTCATGGCCGTAAAAACCGCCGTTGCCAGGTCTACCCAGGTGCGAGCCCTCCCTGTCCCGCAGTTCAGCAGCCCTCCGGGAGCGCTGGCCGGCTGGAGCGCAAAGTGCAACGTCACGTCCACGGCGTCACCCACATAGATGAAGTCGCGCATCTGTTCCCCGTCCTTATACTCCGGCCGGTAGCTCTCGAAGAGCTTCACCACGCCGTGGTGACAAATCTGCTCGTAGCTCTTGGAGACGACCGAGCGCATGTCGTCCTTGTGGTCTTCGTACGGCCCGTAGACGTTGAAGTACTTCAGCCCCACAATGTTCGAGTCTGTCATGTCCTCCGGCCGGTCCGGCGACGAATTGTAGAGACGATGCTTCAACGCCCACAGGTCAAACATCTGCTTGGAGTAGCCATACATGTTCAGCGGCTTCAACGTGGGCGTCACCCGGTCATCGTCCTCATAGCCCTGAGCACCATCGCCGTAGGTGGCTGCGCTGGAGGCATAGACAAACCGAACCTCGTGGCCAAGCGCCCAGTTGCACAGCACGCGTGTGTACTGGTAGTTGTTGCGCAGCAGAAAGTCCGCATCCTTCTCAGTGGTGGAGCTGCACGCTCCCAGGTGGATGACCGACCGCGCGTCCGCATACGCTCCGTCTTCAATGAGCCCAAGGAACTCCTCGGGCGAGACGATATCCTCAAACCGCAGGCCAGTCAGGTTCTTCCACTTCTCATCCCTGCCCAGTTCGTCGACGAGGATGATCTCATCCTCCCCGCGCGCATTCAACTCGGCGACCACATTCCGCCCGATGAATCCCGCCGCTCCCGTCACGATAATCGGCCTTGCCATGAACTGATTCTCTCCCTTTCTCTCCCTGCGGTCTTGGGAACCTCTCCTTGACTCCCCGTTGTGAACGGGCATGGCCTTGAGAGCATGTCCTGAGCATAGTCGAATGGATGCCGCAAGCGCTTCCTGGTAGAGGGGCTTTACAGGCCATGGAAAAACTCGACGCCTTGAAAGGGCGCGGCCTTCGCTTGAAGGGTATTAGCTTTAGCCCGTACATAAATGCAACAAAATCAGGGAGCTTTAGCCCCCGAGGGAATGCATTTGGGGAATTTCGGTCGAAATACCGAGTTTTCCACAATCCCTTTACCGCTGAAGCAACTTGTTTGCAGATCCGCAAACGTGAGCCGGACCTCCCCCTTGAATATGCTTCTTCGATACTACCCCCTCCGTCACTGCAATTCGTTGCCCGATTGGCGTATAGTGCCTCGTAATCCAAGCGATACATCAACAGTATCGTCACCACAGCATCGTCACCACAGTATCGGCACAAAGGAGCAATCCATGAAGACGCGCGTCAAACTCACAGCAACACTCGCAGCAACATTCGGCCTGGCAGCAGTCATGGTGCTGCCAGCGTTGGCACAGAACAATGGGGCGGATATCTACAGGACCAAGTGCCAGATGTGCCACGGGTCCGACGGCACCGCGAACACACCCGCCGGAAAAGCCATCAAAGCCGCATCCTTTAAGAGCCCGGCGGCGAAAAGCGCCTCGGATGCCGACCTGATTGCGATCATCCACAACGGCAAGGGCAGGATGCCGTCCTACGCGGGCAAGCTTTCGGACGCCCAGATTAAGGCTGCGGTAGGGTATATCCGTACGCTGCAGAAGTAGGAGTTAGAGGATAGAGCATAGAGAAGACGCTACTGCGCCAATCCCGGACACTACAAGAGGGAAACCATGCGCGGTTCCTGGCCGGTCGATGAGGGAGCCTCCGCTCTCCCCCGCCCTTGGGCCGGCGCCGGAACCAGCGCCAGAGGTGCCACGCTCTCCGTTGCAAGCCATGGCTCGGGATATTTTTGTGTCGGCGTTGGCTGAGTGCAACGTCGCTCGGGCGTTTGCCCGTGCCGTACGCATCCAGACCTCCCCGGACGGCAAACGAACCCTGCGGATCGGCGGGACCGGGATCGATCTGGCCAGGGTGCATCGCATTCGCATCCTGGCGGTTGGCAAGGCCGCGCCCTCCATGCTGGAGGCGATGCTGGGAGCGATGCGGGACGCGGTACAGGCGGCTCTGCCTCTCAACCCCTCCGCACACCTCGATCTGCAGGGCATCCTGATCGCTCCCACGCAGCCACGGGAGCTTCCCATCGGATTCCAGTTCTTTGCCGGCGGCCATCCGCTGCCCAATGAGGCTTCCTTTGCCGCTGCACGGGCCACGATCGCCATGCTGGACGCGATTTCGCTGGAACCTACGCTGGCATCAACCGCCGTCTCCGGCACGCTTTGCCTCTTCCTGATCAGCGGCGGCGCCAGCGCCATGCTGGAGCTTCCTCTCAATCCGGCAATCTCTCTTGAAGACACCATCGCCTTCCACCACGCGCTGGTGCACAGCGGCGCCACCATCTCCGAGATCAACTGCGTGCGCAAGCACTTTTCGGCGGGACCTTCCGGAGACGCCCAAACCGGGGTGGAAATCAGGAGCATCCCCCCCGCAATCGCTCTGCCTGCTCGACGCCGGCGATCTGGCCCAAGCCGCGCTCCATCGCGCGGAGCAGATGGGCTTCCACGCCATCATCGACAACACCTGCGACGACTGGGACTATCGCGCGGCCGCGGAGTATCTGCTGGAGCGACTGCGTACGCTGCGGCACAACGAGAAACGTGTCTGCCTGATTTCAGTGGGTGAGGTCACGGTGGAACTGGCCGATCAACGCCTCCTCCCCGCTGTCTCCACCAGGATTGGCGGTCGCAACCAGCAGTTCGCTCTGCACGCCGCCACGCGGCTGGAGGCCTCCGACGCGCCGATCGCCGTCCTCTCGGCGGGTTCCGACGGCATCGACGGCAACAGCACCGCGGCAGGGGCCGTCATCGACCAGCGCACCTTACAAGACCCGCAACTCCGCTCCGCGGCTCAGCAGGCACTGCAACAGTTTTGCGCAACTGCGTTTCTTGAGAGCGTGGGCGGCCTCCTCACGACGGGCCCCACCGGCAACAACCTCCGCGACCTGCGCCTGCTGCTTGCCGAGGTTCCAGACGTTCTCTAAACGGACCTCAGAGATGCCCGTACTTCTCCAGCGCCTTCAGTAGCGGCAAACCAGCAAGGATCTCCGCTCGCGCGCCCGTCTCCGCCCGCGACCACTCGATGACCCTGGCGGTGACCTCTTCGACCAGCAGCCGCGGAATCACAATCTGTCCGTCGGCATCGCCCACCACGACGTCGCCCGGCTGCACGGTCAGCCACTCTTCGAGCGCTCCACGCACCCGCACCTCGACCTGCGAGGCCGTCACGCGCCAGCGCCCGACCCCCTGTGCCGGTGTCTGGTAGCGCGCCACCACCGGCATCGCAAGTTCGGCGAGGAAGGCTGTGTCGCGCACGCCACCGTCCACCACAGCGGCAGTGCAGCCGCGTGCCCTCATGGCGCTGGCCAGCAGGTCGCCGAAGCAGCACACGCCCTTCGCATCCATGCTCGCCCACACCGCCACCACGCCTGCGGGCATCTTGTCGATGGCCTCCAGCTTGAGGCGGTCGCCGCCAGTGAAGTGCGCCGACTCTCCCGTGATGGTGTATGCGGGTCCGGCAAACGCAACGGCCGCGCCAACCGGCCGCAGCGTATTGTCCAGCACCGGCGGCGTCCGTTGCAGCGAATCGAAAACATCGGCGATCACAGCGGTTCCCGCAGCCTTCAGGGCTGCGGCGGTGGATACAGCCTCCGGGCTGGTTTGCATAAGTCTCCTCTGGCTCCTTAACAAGAGTTCCCCGGCAACAAATGCTCTATATCAAACTCGTCCAGTCGAGCACAACCTTCCCTGCCTGGCCGGAGATCATCGCGTCGAAGCCCTTCAGAAAATCATGGTATGCGAAGCGGTGCGTAATCACCGGCGCAATGTCCACGCCCGACTCCAGCATGACCGACATCTTGTACCACGTCTCATACATCTCTCGCCCGTAGATTCCCTTGATTGTGAGCATGTTGAAGATCACCTCGCGCCAGTTCATCGGCGCCTCCCCGACGGGGATGCCGAGGATGGCAATCTTCCCTCCGTGAGCCATGTTGGAGATCATCGCGCTCAGCGCCTGTGAGTTGCCGGACATCTCCAACCCCACATCGAACCCCTCCTGCATTCCGAGCTGCTTCTGCACCTCGGCAATCGGCGTCTCCATCGGATTCACAGCCAGGGTTGCGCCCATCTTCCTCGCCAGCTCCAGCCGGTAGGAGTTCATATCCGTAATCACAATGTGTCGCGCACCCGCATGCCGAACCACCGGAATCGCCATCATCCCAATGGGTCCCGCGCCGGTGATCAGCACATCTTCTCCGAGCAGCGGAAAGGAGAGCGCCGTATGCACCGCGTTGCCGAACGGATCGAAGATCGCCGCAACCTCCTGGTTGATCTTCGGATCATGCCGCCAGATATTGCTCATTGGCAGCGAGACATACTCGGCAAACGCTCCCGGACGATTGACGCCAACGCCCTGCGTGTGCGCGCACAGATGGCGGCGACCCGCAAGGCAGTTGCGGCACCGGCCGCACGTTACATGACCCTCACCGCTCACAATATCGCCGGGATAGAAGTCATTCACATTCGAGCCCACCGCAACGATCTCGCCCACAAACTCATGACCAATCGCCATCGGCACGGGGATGGTCTTCTGGGCCCACTCGTCCCACTGGTAGATGTGCACGTCGGTCCCGCAGATTCCTGTGTACCGCACCCGAATCAGCACATCGTTGATTCCGATCTCAGGCTCTGGAATCTCTTCCAGCCACAAACCCCGCTCCGCCTTGCTCTTTACCAATGCCTTCATCATCGCTGACTTCTCCTGTTCGCGCTTGAACAAATCTCGCGAGGTCCATGATACCCCCGATGCTCCGCTACAGCAGTTCTAGCTGAGGGAATCAGGAAGGACTCCTCAGGCGCTAAACAGACGCCCCGTGGGCCTGCGGCCCCCTGGAATGCCTTGGGAAATTTCGGCCGAAGCAAGATCTTTTTCCGCAGCCTCTTTGGCACTCAAGGAACGTCTGTTCATCCCCGTGCATTCCCTCAGCGGCTGAAGCTGCGACCGTCGTCTGCCCCTGCGGCGCGGCTAAAGCCGCGCCCTTTCAAGGCAAGAGAGCCACTCGCCAGATCTTGTTTCTGGTCAGCGGTCCATTCTGGATGGTGCTGTTTGTTGCGGGCGCCCTCATCTTGGCCTGGCGGATTCGCGTCGAAGAAACGTATAGGATGGAGTTTTCCCCGAAACAATATCCGACATATCGCGCCAGGACGAAGGCGCTGATTCCTGCCGTGTGGTAGCGGCTGGCGGGTCAACGACCCTCCATCAATTGCTGGTAGATGGGCTCAACCACATATCGCCGCAAACTCTTCAGCCGCAAACTCCTCAGCCGGGAGATCCTCAGCCGGGAGCAGGCCCTTCTCTAACTCCGCGATCACGTCCTGCGCGCGGTATCCTGTGGCGCCTGGCCGGAGAAACTGCCCCAGAGTGGTCAGGTCGTCGCCCGCGGTCACAATGCCCGTCTCCACGCGATTGCCGCCAAGCACCTGCGGAAAGCCGATGTTGGCCAGCAGCCCATTGCAGATGCACTTCCGCCCCACCGTATTTTCCTCATGCCCGCCCTTGGACAGGTAGAGACTCAACGGCTCGGAGGCGCAGCGGTAGCCAATCTCTCCCTCCGGCGTCCGATACGCCTCGCGCAGAAACCCCAGGTTGCAGATCCTTGGACGGCCTGCGTAGACATCCTCCTCGGAGGCCGTGCCCTCCAACTGCGCCACCTTGAACGGGAAGCCCGTCGGTGACGCAAGCGGGTCGGTGAATACCGTGGCCTTGCCCGCGACTACCTTCTCCAACAACGCCCGCTTGTACTCATCCCTTAGCGAGGACTCCGCCGCGAAGGCGAACGCCGTTCCCACCTGAACCCCGGCCGCTCCCAGCTCCAACGCCTCCCGCAGCATCTCCGGGTGGCCATAACCGCCGGCCAGCCAGAACGGCACGCCCAGCTCATTGAGTTTTTTGATGTCAATCGCATCGCGTTCACCGTAGATCGGTTCGCCCAGCTCACTCAACTGCATTTTGCCCCGCGGAGGAGCATTGTGCCCGCCGGCGATGCGCGTCTCGATCACTAACCCGTCCACGCGACCGTTCGCCTTCTTCACCATCGTGATCGCCAGCGTATTCGAGGACACAATCGCCAGGAACTTCGGCCGATGCAGCGGCGCAAGTGGACACTCCGCGAACTCTTTCGGGTCGAAGTGCATCATCGTGTCGTCGCCCTCCAGCGCGCCGACGACGTGGAGCGCATACTCGGCCGGCTGATGGTGCGCATAGTGGTCGAGCACACCGGGAAACTTCAACGGAATCCCAGCACCCATGATCACGTACTCCACCCCAGCCAGCATCGCTCCATAGGTACTGGGCAGGATCGCAGCCTGGATCTTCTCCAGATAGTTGATGCCAACAGGGTTTGCATGCCCTTGCCGGGCAAGAAACACCTCCACGAAGTTGCTCACGATGCACAGTTCCGTCAGCTCCCGCGGGTTATCTTTGCACAACAACGGAACCGGCCGGTAAGGGCTCAATGGCGTCTTCCCGCCCTCGATGAAGTAGGCCTTCCGAACACGCTCCGCCATCGCCGGAAACGGAAAGGCGTCGAGTCCGCGGCGCACGTGTCCACCGGGATCACCCTCCTGCAGCCGTCGCGCCATTACCTGATCCAGCGCGGTTCCCGACACCACACCCAGTTGCCCCGCCTTGCATACCGCCTGCGCCAGCCTCCAGCCAGACACGCCCACACCCATACCACCTTGAATGATCGCGCAATGCTCGTTCATACCTCGATTCTGCCACCGGGAAAAATCGACGAAGGTATTAGTTTTGTAACGTTGATCGAAGATCGTATCGGGAAGGGTTCTATGTCACAGTTCGCCGTCACTCTGAGCAGCCCGACTCGCGGCAACAAGCTGGGCTGCTGATTCGCCGGCTTTACAACTGAAGGTTTGGGTTGTGGGTATCAACCGTTATAGGTTGGGCCTTCAAGGGCTGCGGAAAAAGGCCCCGCCGCAGTCGAAATCCGCCCAAATGCATTCCCTCAGGGGCTAAAGCCCGTTGATT
>JABEBX010000571.1_pt1 | contig 40730 bp, 47 predicted proteins | sample 7245971 | NCBI WGS metagenome assembly JABEBX01 (sample SAMN14506365, study PRJNA622280) | hot springs metagenome | biome: hot spring [ENVO:00000051]|acidic hot spring [ENVO:00002120]; feature: spring [ENVO:00000027]|sediment [ENVO:00002007]; material: sediment environment [ENVO:01001048]... | reverse complement strand
TTTCTAAGCCGCCTATCCGGCGGATAACCTCAGCCGACTATGCGATATGCAACGCATGGTTTTCTAAGCCGCCTATCCGGCGGATAACTGATTTGAACAGCTCGTATCCAGCCGCCATGCTTTCTAAGCCGCCTATCCGGCGGATAACAAAAGTCGCAGAAGCGGTATGGCGGAAAATCGTTTCTAAGCCGCCTATCCGGCGGATAACCCATCGCGGACGCCACGCGGGGATCTGTTACATTTCTAAGCCGCCTATCCGGCGGATAACTTCCCATCGTGCACCGCAGCCTATGTTTTGATTTTCTAAGCCGCCTATCCGGCGGATAACCGCGTACCAGTCAAGACAAACTACCTTGGACATTTCTAAGCCGCCTATCCGGCGGATAACTATAAAAAACCCCCACACACGCGACCGCGCAATTTCTAAGCCGCCTATCCGGCGGATAACTAGCGGCGACGGGCTTTGTTTTTTTGCGAGGCTTTCTAAGCCGCCTATCCGGCGGATAACGAGATGGCGATGGCTGCGATGGTAGCGGCGACTTTCTAAGCCGCCTATCCGGCGGATAACTAGAGAATTTTCTCTATAATCCCTTGATTTCCAAAGAACAACCAGCTAAAAACAGCAACCACCCCTTTTACAATCACCGTTTTTTATCCACTATGTAATCAATGAGTTACAATGTACGAATAAAAAAGGGTAGAAAAAGGTTAGAAAAAATGTTCCTATTTAAAACCACGGTATTTCAGATGTTTTGCTTAATCCGAACGAATTAAACGTCCATTCTCTCTGATTATCCTGAGCTGATTTGGTTATCCGAAAAAATAGCGGGTAATTTTGTCCTGTTGAAGTACTTCGTACCCACAAAAACGGCATATTCATCGGCTGTATCTTTCGATCAGGAATTTTCTTTATAACGTCTGGATCACTTACGTTGAATCTCTTTTTATACCTTCGCCGCTCGCTATCTACTGAACGTGCCCCCCTCACTTTATTCAGGTTTTTCCATTCCACATTATCAGGAACGCTCTGTATATCAGAAATTCTTGCAAAATCCATGAATCGTTTCATCCATGTTCCTGTCGTACACTCACGCAAAACACTATCAGGCCCGATTATCCTGATCGTATCGCCAATGGTCACCGGTTCTTCCCGACATTGCGGAAAAGATACGGCAATCTGATCGGTTCTCATTTGCACTAACCGATGATGTAATCTGGTATATAGTTCACCCATCATGGTGGCAACAGGAATCTCCGCGTTAGGGAGAATCTTGATATCGATATACCGTAAAAAAGAATTATTCGGTGTTGTCATTCTTCTTGTCCTCTTTTTCAGATTTCCCAAATACACCACCACGAATCAACATGGCGATAACATAGTGCTTCTGACTTTCCTCAATTGTATCCTTCAGCATCCAGTTATCCATGAGAGTATAAAAGTCCATTTTGCCTTTTGGCTGTCTAAGAGCTATTCCCTGATTGGTGATGGAACCATACACCTCTACCGGAATCGGACCAAAATCATCCACCAACGGGTACCATGTATCAATAGTACGAATGGCGTTTCCAATTTTTTGCGAATGCATAGCTGCAATACCACGTACCGAATATAGCGTCTTACCCTTAGAGTTTTTTGCTTTATCCAACAATAACTCTTGTGATGGGAATACTTCTTGTCCTGAACCAACCCTGGCAAAAGCAGTTACACGCAAAAAGGTATGTTGAATCCCTAACAATCCGTTTTGAATTTCCTTGGCAACCGACTCAATTCCCGCATGTCCGTCAGTAAATTTAGCCAGAGAAAGATTTTCTTCTTCTGGAGAGAACACTACGGTGTTTGCGGCTTCCCCATGATCTATTCTCGAAACACGAACATCAATCTCTTCAGAAACTAGCCTGTTTCGCCACAAGAACCGTGCATTAGCAAGGTTTTCTGCATACCGCAATGATACAGTACGAAAACCGTCTTGTTCTACATATTCTTTCACAATATCTGACAATTTCTGTTGATATTCACGCTGGTTACACGCGTTCGCTATCCCCAGGTCTTTTAATACCCTAACGGTAAATTGTACTTTCAATGTGTCATGGTAATCGGGCACCATTGCCACGTCTACCCGCTGTAAGTTTGCATTTTGAATCTGCTTATCCAGTTTCGCCGGATCATCTCCACCTTTCACCCGGTTAGAAATCGTACCGCGAATGGATTTTTCTACAATTCTTACCGGCTCGCATGCAGACTCATCTTCTCTGTTATCCCACGAGCATGAGAAAAACAGTGCATCAGATGGATCAATTTTCCGTTCAAAGCCTAATACTGACGGAGTCTTTACTACTGCATTATTTACTTTTGACATAAGTATGTTTCCTCTTTAGTTGATTTCTTGGGTACTACAACGATAATAAGTGTGAGAATCATCCAGATGAATGATCTCGTTTTTCCAGATAATAGATAACAACGACGTAAAACGATGAGGACTTAACCACTGTCCAATAGACCATACCGGTTCGACAAACTGAAAAGGTGTTACCGAGTCTCTTGCACCTTGAATAGTTCCCTTTTCATATAACGGCGATAAAGAATAAAAACCCACCGGAATTGGCACAAACCAGCCTGATTTTGGGGATAGAATTTTCCAATTGGCTTTTCTGTTTTCCTCGACATCTTGTGTTTCATCTTCTTTTGTGATGTTTTCAGCACGATATGTCAGCTTGGAAAACTCCAACAAGGCATCCAGCGCAGTAGCTTCAGGATTTTCCTGTTGAAGTTCTTCCAGTTTCTCTTGCAGAAGATCGTTTCGCGCAATCAATGCAAATCCTGGTAACAATCTTCGAAGAACAGGGAGAAAGGCTTTAGCATGATCCTCTACGTCATCTGGAACTATGGAAAGCGATGGCTTTGCTTTAGGAGAAAGAAAAATACTCCCGCCAGACAACCGCATCAGAGAAACGGTTTCCATGATATTTTCCGCCAATAACGCACGGTCATCTTCCGAATAATGATCGTCATCTACGTAAGCATCAATTAGCAGACTTACGTTCATATGCGCCCGCCATTCAGAAACGAAAGGGCTTAGACTGCCGTCTGCTTTCAGCGGAGTTCTTGGAATAGAAAATACACTTTTCCCACCATCTTTGTATTGCTGTGGTTCAAAACGATGACAGACAACACCAATTCCATTAAATCGTATCCCACTATTACTTCCCAATCTACGTTCTAACGCATTCATAAATCCTAAAAAGGAAGTCATGGCAGGAAATCCCCAAGTAAGAAAACTGGAGATGGCGTTCACATTTTGTACTTGAAGTCTGGGGATCAATAACAACGCGTGATGTGGATGGTCAATCATAACACACACTCTCTGGTAAGATATGAAAAATAATTTTCGGCTAAACTATACCAATATAGATACTCTGGGTCACCCACCGGAAAATTATCACGTAGATAACTATTGATATGCTTTGCAAAATCTTGAGCTAACGGCTGTACCCACTCCACTCTGGATTCCTCTTGGTAATCCAGTACGGCTTTTTGATGGTCTGGAAGTGTACATCGTGAATCATCCGTCCAACCAGTAGGTATTTCTCGATACCGAAGAATAAATTCCAGCAGATAATCCAGTAAATCATGGACCATATTGTCCCGCTTTCTGCGAGTATGCATGTTCGCAGCCAAGTCTTTCTGCAATAAATCTTGTAGTTTTTGTAACGTTTCACGTACTTCTTTTTCTCCACCCCATTTCCGGAAAAGAGACTTTGTAAAAAATAGTGGGCGGGTTTCTTTTGTATCCCACGCAGGCGGTAAAGAAGCGAGTAGATAATTCTTTCCATTTCTTGACGATACAAACTTACTGATATTTTGTGGATTACTACCACCCATTTTTAGCAAACAATAGTCAGGGTAAGAAATTACATCATCAGGATTATACAGACCCTTTTTTCTATCTTCTCGTGCGTTTTTATTTTTATCGGAGAATAAGTCAGATTCTATCTTTTCACAAACAGCTGCCATCAAAGAGGAAGGGTATAGCGGGTTCAGCAAGAAAAACGAATTTTCGTCTAACGGGTTTTCTGCACACCAATATACCTGCTTCTCTTTTCCGTCGGTAACAGGACGTCCACACCGTTTGCCATTAGAGAAGTCAGCAATGGATGATACCCAGTTTTTTGCCGTTTCCTCGTCTACTTTAGCCAGAACACAAAGAGCCGCTGTTACTGCGTCGGCAGAGTCTGCCGACTCTTTGCATATCGCCTCTAGGCTTCGCCCAGATATTTCCATATTTACAAAAGAAACTGAACCACCAACAGACGCAGCCCCGGTAATATCGGGTAGGAAATTTTTACCTAAACTAAAAGAACCCACTACCGGATATTCAGGCATTTCTCCCAAATCGGCATATAAGTTAGAACCAGACGCTTGAGGATGCACACCTTTTGCAATATGGGTACTCTTTTGTACCATACGCAAACACTTTATGGATTCTGGAAGCCAGTTTTCAGGTTTATGTTTCTCTCGCCATGACTCCGCGCTTTTGCGTAACTGATCTTCCGTGGCAAACTTTATTTTTTTATCGAACCGGTCATTAATGAAACTACGAATTGACTCTACTATTTCTTGCGTATCAGGTGCTATATTAGGCATAATATTCCTTATATTGCTGTGTCACAAAGTTTTCTTCAATGAACTACTCCACCGAACGCCCGATTGCGTATAGAGTGGATTATACACCAAATTTGACGGAAAAACAAGATTGGAGAGAAAATACTTGAATTAAATACTCCTAACTAATTTTTTAATCATTTTCCAAGAATAAACTCCCTTACGAGTAAAACTATAAGCGTGGCTCACCCCTTTGACGTAAAGTTCACCAACCACCTTATAAGAAACTCCTTTAGAAAATATGGACTCTAAAACTTGTTTTTTTGCCACCGGAATAGAAAGAGTTACGGGAACAATAACAGACGTTGTAGCGTTTGACAAGATAGTCACATGGTGGCTGATTATTCCTGATCCAGCCAAGACCCCGTTCAAGAAAATATTAGCTTTTCCTGACTGTACCGGAATAGAAAGTCCATTATGGTTGTCTACATGTAAAACCACGTCAACCGTTGCTTTTTCATGCGCGACTTTCGCGTGGCTCACGCCCCCTATTGTTATTTTTGGCTGCTGAATAGCACAGGCAGAAAGAACAATGGCCAACGGAATAAGTAAAAATAATCGAAATTTTTTCACGATTAACATTTTCCCAAATAGTATATTTCTGTCACCAGCATGTCTATGAGCACTCCACGGTAATAACACTTGCATGATTTTCTCATTACGCAGTCGATTTTCTATAAGATTCCAGCTGCTCGGCTGAAGGAATAAACCGTTTTCCATGATGAGACCAAGCCTCAAACTCTACTGTACCGTCCCCACCATACAAAATGGTAGCAGGAGCATCCTCGCGATGAGATTCGTTATTCACTTTATACCACTCGCTCTCAACGGAACCATCAGGAAAATAAGTTTTTATGGCAGGCCCATCTTCACGATGGAATTTATCATTTACCAGGTAGGCCACCCTTTTTACCGAACCATCCTCATAGTATTCAACATCAGCAGGACCATCATCCCGATGCAACTTATCGTCAACAAAGTAAGCCTCGCTTTCTATTACACCGCTGGGATAGTAGCTAATATTAGCAGGGCCATTCACACGATGTAGCACAGCATCCACATAGTATGCTTCTTCCTTTACGCTTCCATCAGCATAGTATTTAATATGCGCAGGGCCATCGCTCCTATGAAGCTCGTTTTCTTCGTTATAATATTCCTTAACTTCCAGAACATTTTCTTTGTTACAAACTTCCTTAACTTGCAAAACGTTTTCTTCGTTATAATATTCCTTAAATGTTAGCCCGCTTTCTCCGTCAACATACTCTTTATACCCTATTGCGTCATCCATAACAGAATCTCCTTCCAATTTCGTGCAGAGTCAAACAGGCAATAACCATATAGTTAGCAGGCAACATTTACAGAATCTACAGATGCCGCAGTCGATTTTCGGTAAGATGCTACCTGTTCCGGTGACGGAATATACTCTTTCCCATGATCAAACCAAACCTCAAGTGTTACTTTCCCTTCATTATCATACCAAATAACCGCAGGACCATCCTCGCGATGATCTTCGTTATTCACCATGTACAACTCGCTCTCAACAGACCCATCAGGAAAATAACTTTTTACGGCAGGCCCATCTTCACGATGGCATTTATCGTTTACAAAATAAACTTCCCTCTTTACAGCACCATCTTCATAATACGATACAAAAGAAGGATATCCAACTCGATGAGCTTTCCCGTTGACCAAGTAATCTTCGATTTTTACTTTTCCGTCAGGATAGTATTCAGTAATAGCAGGACCATCTAACCGATGCAGTATACCATTACTATAATATACCTCTTCCTCTATGTTCCCATTATCATAGTAACCGATAACAGCTGGACCATCGGTTCTATGCAGCTCGGTTTCTTCGTTATAATATTCCTTAATTCGTAGTCCAGTATATTTTTCAATATACTCCTTACATACTGTTGCGGCATTCATGATGGAATCTCGGTATTTTCTTCAACATACTCTTTACACGATCTTATGTTATTCATGATGGAATCTCCTTTTTTCGATGAAAAACAATAGCGTAACTATACCACAAAAGCGACAAACAAGCAACTATTCCCTTACATTGATTTGGTTATCCAAGTCCTTCCACTTTGCATATGGGTGCAATGCAGTTAGTTGACAACATTTACAGAATCTACAGATGCCGCAGTCGATTTTTGGTAAGATGATACCTGTTCAGGTGACGGCACATACTCTTTTCCATGATGAGACCAAGCCTCAAACTCTACTGTACCGTCCTCACCATACAAGATAGTAGCAGGAGCATTCTCACGATGATCTTCGTTATTCACTTTATACAACTCGCTCTCAACGGAACCATCAGGAAAATAACTTTTTATGGCAGGCCCATCTTCACGATGGAATTTATCATTTACCAGGTAGGCCATCCTTTTTACAGAACCATCCTCATAATATTCAATATCAGCAGGACCATCTAAACGATGCGACTTATCGTCAACAAAGTAAGACTCGCTTTCTATTGCCCCGTTAGGATAATATTGAATTTCAGCAGGCCCATCTAACCGATGCATACCATCTTCAATATAATATACTTCTTCCTTCACGCTTCCATCAGCATAATATTCAATATACGCAGGACCATCGGCTCTATGAAGCTCGTTGCTTTCATTAAGGTATTCCCTAACTCGTAGTCCGGTATTTTCATCAATATACTCTTTATATTCTGTCACGCCATCCACGATACAATCTCCTTTTTTGTGATGATAAGCAACAAAAAGCATCCATTACCGCACAATTGATTTGGTTATCCAAGCCCTTCCACTTTTCGTATAGGTGCAACATGGTCGCACCAATTTCGTGCGGAGTCAAACTGATAATAATCAGGCAGTCCGGTTGTATGCGCGGCTAACTGTTGCTTGATGCATTCAGATGAACCTCTAACGATAGAAACAGGGACCACTCTTTCCCATTTTGGAGTGTAGAAAAAAACCCAGTAGCCAATAAAACAAAACGCGAGCAATACCAATGTTAACTGTACAACCTTAGAAACTGGAATCTCACCTACATTAATTTTGGTATTCACTCACTACCACCCCGCCCCGAATCAAGTAACGTTGAAGATAATACGATTCTCTGCACAAGAATATCAAGTTTTTCTGAAAACGTTAGTCAATACCAGGACTGCGAGTAGCAGTGCTTTCCCAATATTCAGCTTCACGCATGTTTTCCTTACCGGACCAAGACCCTATTTCGAATGCCTTTTCTAAAACTGCATCCGCCAACACGGTATCCTCAGGTGTAAAAGCATGATTGCTTAACCGATAGAAAGTTTTCTTTAGATGTTCCAATGTTATTTCATCTTCTGGAAGACTCTCGATTTGATCCTTTGCTGTCTTTATCATTTTTTCTCCCAATGATCCTAAAATATACTCAAGATAGAACTTCGCTTATCCAACAGACACTCGATTGCCTGTGTGTCTAGCTCGCTTACTGGCTTTATAGAGCAATACTGTAATAATTGAATGATACTCTCGGCCATTTCCAAGTCCACTTGAGCCAGTTTTGCCAACGTTTCAGACTCATTCCTGTGCCGCTGCCATACCCTATCGTTCTCAGGAACAGACGCAGTTCTGATTCTAACCTCGACAGCCTCAATCTTTTTGCCAAAAGACTCCATACCCTTTGCTTCTTGCACCGCGCTCTTATCTGGAAATGGATGTTCTCTAGTCGGCGGCGGAAGATGCTCTCGACGCCAGTCCATTTCACGTTGACGAATAGCCTCTCTGCATTGCCCAAGCAGGTCAGATAGCCGCGACCTAATTAAAAGATCATCAGCACGAAGCTGGTTCTCCTTGCGATAGGCGTTATAACCCCATCCATAGAAAATGTTTTCCACAAAACGCCTGATAGACCCTGCGTTGGTAATGGCATTTGGAATTTCTTTGATATTGATAACAGCATCAGACAAAAGTATTCTCCCCGATATAATAATCGCACTAACATTCCTGCTAGTGCGATGTACCACGTATTCCTTTCGGATTTTTGTAGAGTTCCATTCTAAACCGCCTATCAGGCGCGTAAAGCTGCGTAGTAGAAAGGAACTGATACAACGCATTATACACGCACATTAAATGCTTGTCAAGTCAAAATGATATATTTATCATCTCCAAGGAGTTGAACCATCCGTAGCAGTCTCAGGTTGAGACACCTGCGTTTGTTCACTGTCTGTAACGATGTATTCGTCAGGAGTATACCACCTTGCAAAAACGTTGTGTTTTTCTAACATATCTTGGAGCACAACGGTTCCTTTGTTCCCTTCTTGAACACTACATTCCCCATGGTCAATTCCACGCTGTAAATAATCTGCAAAGGAATCCGCAATTTCTTTATCAGTGAATTTGGCAGACCACTCTTCTCCTATGTATGGATCAATAAAAACCCTATAGATATTAGCGTTCTTATCGCCTGCGTCGACCCGATAACACTCTGTGTCATCAGAAACATAAACCAGATTATCTACAATAACTTTGGAATCTACTGATACCAGAAAGTCTGTTGGTGGAATAACACCGACGACGTTACCCAGAAAACAGAATGTTTCTGTACCACTTCTGTGTACACCGCATCCATCGACTGTTTCAATGACAATCTTCATGTCAGAATGTTCTCCAGCAGGTAGATTGCTAACAACACAACCGGCAACGTATCTAGCTCCATCAAGGAAGATAACGTGAGAACCAGGTTCAATATCGCTTTTCTTGAATTGGTAATGCGGTTCTTTTGCACTATTGTTGGAACTGTTATTAGCGTCGACCGCACGTTGTTCTTCTGTATGGGCTACCCCACCAAAATTCCTAAGGTCATATAACTCTCGCAGCCTATTCTCATCGAAAATGGAAACCTCTTCTTTTGAAAATACACGATTTTTGAACCTAAACTGTTCACTTCGAGCCAGTTCACTCCATAGACATGGCTCCCCGTTCATGTCAGGAACTCGTATCTGCCCAGTAATGTACCGCTCAATAGCAAAGAGTCTCTGCTGTCCATCCAAAAGAATGTTAGAGAAAGTATCAAATGTTTTTCCGTCAGACATTCTCCAATCGTTAAGCATGTAACTTCCAAGCGGAATATCCATCCATATGGAATTAATGAATCTACTTTGTTGTTCATCAGACCAACATATCGGGCGCTGAAAATCAGGAACAGGATAGCCACAGATAAAGCGATTCGCCCATGGATACATCGCTTTTGCCTTCTCTGGGTCATTGTTGTACTCGGTTAAATTCAATATCACCTGCCCGACTGTAGTCGAAAAGTTTCGCACTATCAAAGATGATCTAGGCATTTTTTTAGTCATAACTGAATCTCCCTTTTGGGTCTACAATACCATTGCACACGAGTTATTTACAGTGTTATCTTTGTTTTGCATCGGTAGATTATGTATTTTAGAGATACACCAAACACCATCCACCCTATTAATATTCGATAACGAATCGATCATCTGGTTAGTATCGCCAGAATTGTCCTGCAAAGGAACAGCAGCCACAGTACCTTTTGAAGCTTCAACAATAACAAACTTGTTGCCAAAGTCATCTGTTACCATAACTCTTGGAATCGCAACAAAAGATTCATCAGACGGCGGTTCAATTTTCCCATTGTGAAACCCATTCGATAGATTTTCACGCCGAGCCAGCAGATTATTCGAGAAATTGTCTTCATCCAGTAGCCATCCCGTGCCGCGCTCATATAAAGCCACGTAATCTTTGTTTCCATCTGCGACTATGGAATTTGGAAAAGCTAATAAACGCACAACTCCAGCATCTTTCCATGGAGACTCATCCCCTTTGACGACGGCATTTTTAGAAACGGATTTTTCTACATCGCTAACTATTATTACAAATTTTATCTGTGGTAGATACTCTGCTGCTTTTTCCCCAAAGTCCAGAAACAAACGTCTCATAACCGCAGCTTCATCCTCAGAACTATTAAATATAACACGACTACTTGTGGTATCATCAAACGCATCAAAAATAACTTTAGGTAAGTCAATAATATTCTTGGCGGCGGATGAAGCTTTTTTATAACTCATCCATATAGCGTCGTCACCATCCGCGACAATAGGCAAACGCGACTCCATACTCTCGTCTTTTGAAAACAGCGTAGCACAATCAATAATTGTCCAACCATCCTCATTTGACCAATAACCAGCATGGTCATCACTTGCCATATCCTCTACGGCGGAATAAATGACAAACTTTTCATTGCGGCTTTCTTCCGGGACTACACTACCGAACTTATTTTTATCTTCCATTGCTTTTCTCCTAGCTTTTCAAGCCATACAGCAAATCTTTTTAACGGCGACGTGCTCATTACGCAAACTCATGAGTAACATAATACCATACATGGGACGCTGTGTCAAGAATGGATACACAGCCCCCATTGCCAACCTATTGTTCTACAAGATGGAAATAGATCAGGCGCTCATTCCATGATGGATGACGGTGTTGGCATCATTCTCAGAAGGCATGCTTTCAGGATAAAGGTCAACTATCTCCCAGTTATCCCCAACTTTCGTCAAATGTACTTTATCTGGAATCTTTATTTTCGCAACCGCATCCTCGGCAACAGGAATGGCACAGTCCAGACCGTCTATTTGGGAGACCAATAAAAATGGTTTTTTATCTTCGTCGTAGGCAATTGAACGAACCACACCAAATGCGTTATCACCATTCGGCAAAGGAAGCCCTCTTAAATTAAATTCTCTATCAATTTCTTCTTTCTTCCAATTAACACATTCATCAAACAGGATGTCGTCTAGTACCAAGCCTGATTTTTTGTTAAAAAACTCAACGTAATTATCTATGTTTAGACTGCCATCTCCAACGTTATCGTATTGAAAATCAGAATGCTTAAAGTTCGGAAGAGCGTATATTTTTTTCAGGCCAGAAAATACCCACTCGGTCATATCAGGAGAATTTTTATCTATTGTAGCAAAGTCAAGCCCTGTGCTTTTTTCGGCAACGTTCTCGTCCACAACAACTAACATAGAATCGATTCTACTAGAATATTCTTCTGGTAATCCAAAACCCATAAAAATGGTCTTTGCCAACAAAGATTCTCCATCGAGATTCAAAACGCAATCTTTGATAAAATGATTGGTAATTTCTTGCGATTGAACTTTTGGTAAAAGAAATATGTTCTTCATCTCTTGTAACCAAACAGCGTCTTCATAACTCATCCAATAAGCATCGGGCGCTATTGACTTTGGATCGAACGCGTCCTCATTCGATGTAAAAAGTGTTGCTTTGGATAAATCCCCAAAACCGTGCTCGCTCGACCAGTAACCAGAGTTATCTGTCCCGGTACTCGCAGCCATAGGGGAATATAAAACGGTTGCTCGGTCTAAATCATCAGTACTTGTTTCCGTCATTGGTTGTTCGTGTGTGCTTGTTTCTTTCTTCATGATCACTCTCCTTATCACGTATTAACCCATTAAGCCATACTACGGCATGCTGTAAAAAATGTGGTTACCTATGTTTTTATTATGTCAAGTATACCATACCAACAATAGGAAAAAAAGAGCATGTTAACCACTGCCATCTACATTGTTAACCCTTTGTACGCCTTTTCTAATTCAATCATAGCTACGGATGCGCTGATTGGTCGAAAAAGTTTTTTCCCATCTCCGAAAACATTGAGTAAAAAAGAAGAATCCTCGCGGGTCATGGTAGCTGCAAATTCAGCTACTTTTTCTTTTAATATACTTCTTTGTGGGACGCTATATACGAAAAGACGTGGTCGACGAAACATATCAATGAGATGATCGAGAATCGAGTTATGAGCACCAACTCTTATCCGTAGCGACTGCAGCAAGGATGCTACTTTACGAGATTCATCAACGTTATGTTCTGGAATCATCATCAAATGATGATACTGAAAAGCACATCGAAAAAAATCATATCTGCTAACCGTGGCTACAGGGACAACATATCCTCTATCACCCAGAAATACAATGGAGCAACCATCAAAAAAATCTTTATCAAAATATTGTAGCGTTTGGAAAAAGCAGCGTTCTGGAGACCTTTCCGCTCCAAGGCTATCAGGAACAGAATAATAATCCCCATTGACAACAGGCATATCACCGAAAAGGGATGGGATAACGCTATTTACAATCAAAGACTCTCTATGTAATATGGATGTGAGCCACGCTAACTGTTTTGCGCTGGGAGAGAATATATCCGTGGCGAAATAAGTCTCCTGAAGCGAAAAATATAAAGACTCTTCACTCCGATTAAGCCTGTTATACTGTAACAGTCTATATAAATACAATAAACCAGATACTAGCGACCGGTCATCTGCAGCTATAGACGAATAAATTTTTTGACTATTTGCACCACATAATGGCGCAGTATCCCTGCGATGGACACCCAATGAAGTATATATGGCCATGCTCTCATAATACACTAGCTAAAAAATAAGTCAAGGTTATCGACGATGAACAGAATAAAAAATAAAACTTGACAAGACCATTTTCTAGTGTTATTGTTGCTTTAATAATTTTTTGGTGAATGTTTTTTAGTTTAGTTTTTACACAAAAATATTTTGAAGAAAAAACTTGACAAAGGCATTTTCTAATGTTATATTCGTTTCAAAGGGCACTTCCTAGCCTTTTATCTCCCCCTGCAACCTCGTGGGGAAATTAGGAAGAGAGGCTCCTAGTACCCAGGGAAACTCCAGGGGTTTCGGCGCTCCGGATGGGTATACGCCGAAATTGTGGTCTTTCATGTAAGCTCCTTTTGCCCGGATATTTTATCCGGGCATTTTTAATCCTGCTCTACTCAGTTTCCGAAAACACTAAAAGCATCAATGTCACCGAAGTCAACCAAAGACGAAAAAACGGTGGCGAACCAACCTTGTTCGCCACCGTATGATCATACCGCCAGACTACTAAAGAGTTACCGTTTAAGCGAATATACTGGTGGGTTTTTCCCTGGACTACTAAAACCAAATTGACAACTTGCTCCATGCCAGCCAGTCAAGTATGACCCAAGTGGGTACGGTTTGGATTCTACCAGATCTCCCTTAGCCGTTTTACTGAAAAAGATATGCAGGGTACCCTTACTCATGTGCATATTGCCGTTGATAAAGTCCATGATCTGCGTTGGGCCATAAATTTCAACCTTACCGCCCACAGTTTTGTACTTACCGTTGTAATTAGCCACACCAATATTCTGGTTATTGGCACCCTCACAGACGTTATTGATCTCAACGGTATGCTTGGTAGTGTTAAACTTCAACGTCTCTCCATAAGGAGATTGATAAGTTTGCACTGCAGCGAATCCCATAATAGGGAAAAGAACACCAACTACTGCTACAAGAATTTTCTTCATTATACATTTAGCGGAACACAGAAATTACTTCTGCGACAGGTAGCATAAAAAATCCGCATCTCCTTTTTAGTCAGGCTACCCATAGCCGCAACTATATACTATTACAATGATCCTGTCAAGTATTTGCAGTAGTACCTACAGTTTCCTTACAATTACGATAAATTGATTAGAAATATTAGGAACGTAGGCGCTCGGATACCCGTATGGGTAGAGTTTTTTGCTGTCCTGAACTAATGATATCAATCCCTGCAAAGTGAATCCAGTGCGATGTAGAGCGTCTGCTATGTGTGCATGAAACATATAGTACTCAGACCCATGCCTAAAATCAGACACAATGACAGCTGCGTATTTTTTTGTTCTGAGTATCCTATAATATTCCTGAAAGTGTATTTTTAGTACATCAATAAATTTCTTGTAGTCATCAATACTCGCCAAGTCATTCTTTTTATCCCCGTACTGAGTCGCCAACCCCTTTGTCACACGCTCACCTTTTGCTTTATGATCTTTTTTCCCCAGAATATTCCAGTAAGGCGGGCTAGTCACAATGAAATCAACAAATTCCGAAGGCATTCCAGACATTATTTCCAGCGAGTCCCCGCAATATGTTGTGCAATCTACGTGCGTTTGATCACTTACAGCAGCAACCCGCTGCTCTGCAATGGAATGCCATTCTGGATAAAGTTCAATACCGAGGAAATGACGTTCTTCAGTAATGCTTGCAATCGCGCTTGACCCACTTCCTAAAAATGGGTCTAAAACCAAATCACCCGCCTTTGTGAAAAATCGAACGAGCTTTGCTATATCACTCTCTGAAAACGTTGCCGGATGACTTTTTTTCAAGGCATCGCGTGGTGGCGACTCTGAAAGTAACACGCCACTTTGCATCGCAGACTCCACAGTTAACATGACTTCACGATCTGGACCTGACGGACAGTCTAGCCACACACTTTTTGTGCTTTTAACCCATTCTTTTCCACTAAGATCGTTTAGCTTTTTCCGCTCTTTTTGTATAATTTCAGCAGCAATTTTTTCCTTTTTTCGTGACTCATACACACCAAGTTACTCCATTTTTATTACACCGTTAACATCTTTGATTAGATAGGACCAGAAGAACTATCCTGCTTGTGAGAATCGTTAGAGTGGTCTTCCGGGAGAAAAGGTTGTTCTTCTGTTTTCTTTGGGGATTCGAATTGAAACGGCTTGTCCCATTCTCCGATCTTTATGGCAATATAGTAACCAACATCAAAATAGTCAGCCATGATGTTACTGTTATTATAATTTAGACAGTTCATGGCAGCATAAATATCTGAGAATACATCAGCAAGCTTTTTATCCTTAAAAGTATCCTGAATGTAATAATGGTTTACGTTAAAGTATCCCTCTTCTTTTGCAGATTTTCGACCCCGATTTTTATATTCGTCAGACATTTTAATGTTGTCCAAAATATCCACGTCCGCTTTTCTAATAACGAGCTGCAATTGAGCGTGGTCAGACACTTTCAAGGTGTACTTCCAATTTTTAGGCATCACCTTTTTCAATTCAACAGCAATTTTTGCCTTTTTTTCTTGATCCATATACGCCATGATAATCTCCTTTTATACCTTACACCCGGTTAACCAGAACAAAACATACCTTCTATATTCTACCATCATTCAACCCATGCGGCAAACTACTAAATCAAAAAGCAAGACTCCACAACCAACATAACCAATTGGCATTGCCTGCAAGAAATACTTCTTTTAAAATGTTTCATGAAATGATTTTCTCGACCCCATGAACATCGCAAGTTGATTTCTCATGTGTGTAACAATTGCCTGAGCCAGTAATGGTGGCACCGCATTTCCCAGTTGCCCCGCCTGATCGATGTAGCTGCCGACAAACTCATAATCATCAGGAAAACTTTGGATACGGGCTGCTTCGCGTATCGTTAATGTCCGAATGTCGTTTGGATGCCCCCATCTTCCAGAGCCGGGATGGAATACCCAACGCGTAATAGTTGGTGCGACCATGTTTTTTGTTAATCTGCCATACGCACCGCTGTATTTACTTTTGGTTTGAAGGTGCTTAGGCAAATCTTTATGCCCTTGCCCAGGCTCAATGGATGCCAGACGTTCATACTGTATTGCCGTAAGCTTTCTTGCTGTATGATTTCGCGTATAGATTCGATTTCCTCGCATTTGTCTTTGAAATTCGTTTTGTGGTTGGGTGGCATAATAAGAAATATCTTCTCCTTTTCCACATTCAACGCTTGGAAGGTCACCAATAGCGTCCCAAACAGTTACATGATTTTTCCTACCATCAAAATTATGAACAGTATTGTCTTGCGATAAACCACATTTTATATGGGTCTGACTCGGCATGGAAAAAGTAACCCCAAACCTATTTGCCATGAAGAATGCGCGTCTTCTGCGTTGGGGAACCCCATAATCTGCAGCGTTGAGAATTACAGAAGTTACCGTGTATCCTTCATCGTGGAGTCTGGAAATAATTTCTTTGGAGTATGCCTCATCGAAGCCATTTTTCATCTCCGCTACATTCTCCATCAACACCATCTTCGGTTGTAGAACTTCACAGTAGTCGAGAAATGATTTGACAAGAAGGTTTTTTGGGTCTTCCATATATCGATTTCGTCTGGGGACGTTCTTTGAAAAACCCTGACAAGGTGGCCCACCAACAAGTAAGTCCAGATCACCAGCGTTAATCTCAACATTACGCATGAAATCTTCAACATGCACCGCTGCGATGTCGGTTGTCACCGCATGGGCATGTGGAAAATTGTGATGAAAACTGGCGATATATTTCTTTTCAACGTCGATTCCTGCCAAGACACGAAAACCAGATCTTTCCATTCCTACAGAAATTCCACCACAGCCACAGAATAGATCAATTGCTGTTGGTTTTGACGTGATAAGCATAAGCTGGTCTTTTTATCGACTTGGGTCCAAATTCTTTCTGACAGTTTCCGCGTATAAGTCTAATTGTTCCTCTGACGGCATAAATTCTAATCCGTCTTTACACCAAATGTTGATCGCAACTTGTCCGTCATCATTATACCCAATAACAGCAGGCCCATCTGCACGAGAAATTTTTCCATTCACGTAATAAAATTCTATCTTTACCGATCCTGATGGATAATAACCAACAGCAGCAGGACCATCTTCACGATGTTTCATGCCTCGAAGAAAGTAACTCTCATGCTCTACTGTACCATCTTCATAATACTCAATGAGTGCTGGTCCATCTTCGCGATGCCGTTTATTATCAAGGACGTACACTTCTTTCTGCACTGCCCCACTTTCATAACGTCTAACAATAGCAGGGCCATCCTCACGATGTAGTGTATCCATCGTATAATAAGCTTCACGCTCTACGGCCCCGCTGGGGTAATAGTTAATAACAGCAGGTCCATCTTTACGATGACATTTGCCATCGACAAGAAGATACATTTCAGTTGCAGTCGATCCATCGGCGTGATAATCTACGCTAGTAGGGCCAAACATTCTATGTAACTCGTTTTGATCTTCCTCGTACCCTTTAGAATTGCTCATTTTCTTATCTCCTATATTTACCATAAAAGCTTTTTGCCTGATAAATGATACCATACCATCAAGGCACAGAAAAGTCAAACAGTCCTAATGCAGATCATGGTACTGAAAGAAATTAAAGCCCATGCAGCCATCCATGATAATTACGTTTATTTATATATATAAATTGTTCAGCCGGCCTTGACACTGTAGGGTGTACGTATTATAGTTGCTTTATAAATAACGAGGATTCCCGTGCAACTGGATGAAAGGAATTTATGGTTCTTTTTTTATGGCTTCCGTAGTATTATGGTGGTATATTCCATAAGGAAAGGTTTTCCATTTTGGTTTTTCTTTATTACAGAAGCGGCTTTGATTATTAGGAGATTTGACATGAATAGCAATAACCATACAACAAAAAACAGATTAAAAGACATTTTTACCATGATCGGCCAGCCTAAAGAATTCGACGAACTTTATGCCAGTATAAAAAAGGCAGGACAAGAAAAAGATGATGTAATATATTATTCAGATATCCTTAAAAATACTAGTGGTGGGGTATACAAAACGTTAACATGTATGATGGATAATCGAGAGTTAGACACAGATTTGCGGTTATTTGCTGTTCGATGCGCACGAAGTGTGGAAAAATATATTCCAGAAAAATTCAAAACAAACGTCCTTGATACCGTTGAAAAATTTATAAAAGGAGAGTGTCCTGTGGAAAGCATGGAAAAAGCACAGGAAGATGCCATAGCCGCACTAGATGCATACGAAGGTATGCCAGGGAAAGGCAAGGAATTCGAGCGCAACGCTTTAGCATCGGTGGTTGCAGCAACAAAATTAATACCAGCACAAGCCGCGATGGATTCGTCGTATTTTTCTTTGGAAGCTATTTGCCAGCATAGTATCGTCAACATCAAGACTAACAGAAACGAGTTGTACATGGCTAAATTAGAAGAAGTACAAAAAGAACGAAAGGAATATATTATGGAAACATTTTTTCGTGAAGATCAGCCGGTTTTGAATGATGAACCAGATTCTTCCGGTACCTCGCTGAATAACATGGATATTTAATGCTAGGCTATTACCGGGTTGTTGTGTAATTTGGAAACTGGTTTTTATATTAATCATATGGTATAAGACAATGAGTGATATAAAAAAATACTATAACGCAAAAAATGAACTGCATAGGGAAGATGGTCCTGCGGTTACAATTTACTATAAAAACGGGGCAATAGCGAGCGAGCATTATTATGTTGATGGTAAAGTTCACCGCGATGATGGTCCTGCGGATATTTGGTACTATGACACTGGTTCTGTACTAATCGAAAATTACCGTATTAATGGAAAATCTCATCGAGAATGTGAGCCTGCCATTATCGGTTACTATGGATCTGGAATGGTTAAAAGCGAGGACTATTATATTAATGGGAGCCATCACAGAGAGGATGGGCCAGCTGTTATTGAGTATAGTCAAACTGGTGAAGTAATAAAAGAACGATGGTTTCATCATGGAAAAGAATTTATTCCATCACCTGAGCAGGTAAATGCGTACCGACGTAAATCAGGCTCTACCAATACTGTCGATAGCGGCATGGAAACTTGACTTTTTATGCGATGTGGAGTATTGTGACTGTAAATATAGGGTAAAAGTCAATGAGTAAAGAAAAAAATATTATAATGATCAGCACAAACTGCACAGGGAAGATGGTCCTGCGGTTATTTGGTATTATAAAGATGGCTATGTGGAAATAGAAAAAAGTACTACACCATATAGAAAATTTTTTTGTAGAGATGGTAAACAGGCATGGGGAATGCGATGGTTGGTACCAAAAGATACTACAATGAAAAACATGAGCTACACCGTGATGATGGTCCTTCGGTCATTGACTATTATGAAAATGGATCGGTGCATACAGAGTCCTATTACGTAGGAAGTAAGTTGCACCGTAATAACGGCCCTGCTTATATTGAATACTTCAAAGATGGGTCAGTAAAAAACGAGGCTTATTATGTTAATGACCAACAACACCGAGAAGATGGTCCTGCCGAAATGTGGTATTATAAAGACGGTACAATAAAGAGTGAGTCTTATTACATCAATGACCATATTCATCGTGCGGATGGTCCTGCTGAGACCTGGTATTATAAAAATGGAAAAGTAAAAAAAGAGTTCTATTATAACAACGGTCGCATATATCGTGAGGATGGGCCAGCCATTATTGACTATAATAAAAGCGGGTCAGAAAAAAATAAACACTACTCGCAATAAGTGTGTTTTGCTTTGCGGTGACTGGTATACTTTTGCTGAGTATACTCGTGTGATAAGAACGCGGCCCCAAAGTAATTCCTGATTAAATAGTTACTGTCAATCTTTGCTTAACATTTCAGCCCATGCCAATGGTTTTTCTGGTATATCCCCACTGCGTAAAGCCGTTATACGAGAAAGCACTTCTTTTGCGTCTTCAGATAGAGTCGTATTTGGATTATAGACAAGGGCATCAAAAAGCTCAAGGTTTATCCTCTCTCCTGCGTCAACGTATACGCTAACAGTATACTCTATCTTTTTATAAAAGAAGGTTTTTTTCACAACTCCGCGCAGCGTTGCAGTAGAGAAAACCGGTGTTTGTTGTTTTTTTGGTATACTGAGTTTTTTTCTTAACCAAGACCGATGGCTATTGTTTTCCTCTAGCGTGGTAGCTGACGGTAAATATTTTCCGTGGTAGTCAAAACCACCTTCTATCTCATTTATATTTTCTGTATATATGGGTATTTTATCGCAGTTTGTAAGAGAATACCCTTTGTTATTTTTATCGTCGCACTCGCTAAATATCCTATCCATCTCGCATTCAACCAGTGACATGGTCTGTTGAAAAGAAGATTTTATATTGTCTGAGTCAGTAATGGAGAATTCAAAAAAGAACCTTTTGAACTCGCCGCCTGCGCGGGATGTTCCTTCCCGCGTGAAGTTAAAATTTATTCTCGTCAAGTAGAGCTTCATGGAATAGCCTGAAATATAAAGAGTTATCTTTATGAGTATAACACTATACCTAACAGCTTGTCAAGGTCAGGTATTATAAAAGTAAATGACAGTCACGGCAGTCAACTGCCACGTTCTAAAAGACGTGCCTTAGTGAAAGCCGCTTAACCAGCGGCAGGAACCGACTTTTTTCGCTATTGCTACACAATGGTTATATTTTCTTGACACCAAACGCCATGATGTTGTATCATAAAAACAATGCTATATTATTTGTTTATACTTATCTTGGGAGAACGTACAATGGTTACAAAAAAGGTTTTTCTTATTAGTTGCTCTTTGTTTATCGGATTGGGTCTGGCTGGTTGTGCCAATAACCCGTATATGAGCAGTGGTACCACCGAAGATACCACTGGTGGAGCGTTGTTAGGTGCTGTTGCTGGAGCCGTGATTGGTAATCAGACCGGTAGCCCATTGGCTGGTGCTGCCATTGGAGCGGGTGTTGGCGGATTGGCCGGGTATGCGGTTGGGCATAGTAATAGCGAAAGTCAGCCACAACAGCCACAGCCTGGCTATTATGCGCCACCTGCAAGTAACCCTACTTGTCCTGCTGGTTATACTTGTGAGCCAAGCGCTCCGCAGTATCAACAACCGCAACAGTGATCTAAGTCATTTACATCTATAAGAGAACAGCCCATAAAGCTGTTCTCTAAATTAACGTCACCAAAAGCATATCTATTATGTACTAGCGGCATACTTTGCGTTTTCTAATACGTTACCCTTGTGACGGTCCTGAAATGTATGTCTGTTGCGACTGAAAGTTAGACTGTTGCGCTTTATCAGACTGTTGCGCCGCAGCTAGCCTATGAACAGCATGTGCCAACTCTTTGTTAATCTGCGCCGATATATCGTTAAACGCAAAAGCATATTCACCATTGACTGCCGCATCTCCTATTCCTTTTCGTCCAGCATCCATGGCTTCATCTACTGTATTTTTGATTTCCTGAACGCGCTCTGCAGTTGGTGGGTTATCCCTGTCATAGTATAACCTGCTAATTACACTGTCCTTGAGATGAAGCAGTGCGTGACCCACCATATAACTTCCCTCTATGTCCTGCGGAATATCACGAAGATTAGCTACCATCTTACTGTACATATCAATCCTTAGATCATCCTGATCACTCCTAGACATCTCGTTTTTCTTACCGTTATCCATAGATCACCCCCAAAAATTGTAGTGTTACTTACGAAATTCTTTCACAAACCATATGATACAATAAAACGCTGTTAAAAAAAAGCACAACATTAAAATAGTGTACAGCAACCCTATGGAAAAAACCGTAAAACAACTTAGTTAATCTCCCATGCCACCAGCAATAGTATTTTCGCATCTGATTTTTCACCTTTTACGATATCTTCATCGCCAACCAAGATAGGCAATACCTACTATGGATGGAGCATTAATAGCGTAAAAGGTGGGTAAAAATCCCCCATTTCTGGGGGATTTTCCCTGACAAAGGTTGCTACGGAGATTAATGGAAACGGTTGATAATACATTGATCACATTGTAAGAAGTAACCGTTATCCTTACTGCCGTACTACCGTACTGTACGAATACTCACGCAATACACGATTGCCAAAGTCTTTTTAACTGGGGCATGCCTTTTGTGAGTCCCAAAGTGGGTACTTAGTAAACAATTTTCGTCTCCGCCCCGATACCGGTGCACTTGCCAGTGCAGTATGCCCCATAATAACACCATTATGCATGTCAGGCTCGAAAAACAGATGATTACCAATTCCAGCAATATCCAATCTATGCTGCATGTGCAACAGCTCGTCACTACTCTCTACCGCAAGAGTTACCAAATGCACCGGGTGGCCGGATGGCCTATCGTTATCAAATCCCACTTCCAGTGCTGCGTGACAAGCCTGTGTTACCTGATGCTCTACCGGAATATCCGTCCGAATCAGAACATAAACATACGGAATATCATTTCGAACGGGAGTTGCACCAAAACGAGAAGTTACTCCATCAACGAGAGGCTGCATAAGAATCATCCTGCCGCAAGCATTCACAAACCAACATCAGCATGTCCTCTGACACCAATCCATCATACAAAGCAAGCAATGCTTCCTTGCGTTTTTTGATTTCCTGCTCCTGATAAGGATAGAGCTTGGCAAACCTAAGCCCGTTCTCGGCAAAACCACAGGCAAGAAAGATCTCGCGAATGGCACGATGCATGGCTTCATACGCTGCCTGCCCATTTTTCAGCTTGACCAGATTGATGATCGGAGAAAACTGACTATTCAAATTGCGACCACGCAAGAGAGCATACAGAGCGTAATCTACCGCAGTAAGGCGAATATCTTTATTTTTGCAAGCAGATTTCCAAGCTGCACGAAACTCCATATACTTTTCACGCGAACCAAAAAACCGATTACTATTGCTATTCAAGTTGACTGTATTCATTTTATGCATCCTATAACAGAAAAAGAAAATAAAAGTATGTAAAAAACAATAACATTTTCTGTTATGGCGGCGCTCGTATGAGGATCTACTTCATGTGAAAATCTCCTTCAAAAAATTTACATCAAAATTAATTATGCACCACTGGTGTGGTGCATGTCAAGTTTTTTAATCCCAACTCAATACCCCACCAGTTTGATATTCGGTGACACTGGTTTCAAAGAAATTCTTTTCTTTCTTCAAGTCCATCATCTCACTCATCCATGGGAATGGGTTTTTCACTCCCGCCCATTGCTGCGGGAGACCTAACTGTGCCAAGCGACGGTTGCCAATAAAATAAACGTAATCCTTGAACATGGATGCGTTGAACCCAAGAACGCCATTCGGCATGGTATCATCCGCATAAGCACATTCCAATGCCACGCCTTTACGAATCAGGTCGATAATCTCCTGCTGAAAAGTATCCGTCCACAATTGCGGGTTCTCTACCTTGATCTGATTGGCCATATCAATGCCAAAATTACAATGCATAGACTCGTCTCGCAGGATATATTGATACTGTTCAGCAGCGCCAACCATCTTGTTTTGTCTGCCAAGGGCAAGTATCTGGCTAAACCCTACGTAAAAGAATGTCCCTTCCATAATAGCGGCAAAAACAATTAAAGAACGCAATAGTTTCTGGTCGTTCTCTAACGTTCCTGTTTTAAATAAAGGATCTGTAAGCGTATCGATAAACGGCATCAGGAATTCGTCCTTCTCACGAACAGACGCAACCTCGTGATACATATTGAAAATCTCGCCTTCATCCAGACCAATACTCTCTACTATATACTGGTACGCGTGGGTATGAATAGCTTCTTCGAACGCCTGTCTTAGCATATACTGGCGGCATTCAGGGGCGGTAATATGACGGTATGTCCCAAGTACAATATTGTTTGCGGCAAGACTGTCAGCCGTGGTGAAAAAACCAAGATTTCTCTTGATAATCCGACGTTCTTCGTCCGACAGCCCTTTCGGATCTTTCCATAAGGCAATATCTCTTGCCATCGGTATTTCTTGCGGCATCCAATGGTTCGCGCATGCAGCAAGGTACTTATCCCATGCCCACTTATACTTAAACGGTACCAGCTGGTTAACATCCGCGTTACCGTTGATGATCAGCTTATCAGACGCAATAACCCTAGAATTCTGTAAGGCATCTTGCTGTGAATGCCCACCGGTAGACTCGCCCAAAAAGTCTGAATCAGATGAAAACAAAGATTCCCCCTGCTGATTGTTGTTACCATTACTCTCTGAAAATTCAAACATAACTTTTTCTCCTATCATTTATGCAATTGACACACCAACCAATGTGGTTGGAATTTTAAATAATGCTATTGGCAAGCCTCGCATTCTGGATCTTCTATAGAACATGCTTTAATGGCGGCCATATGCCCAACAGCTTCAGGATGCTGTTCATTACGAACATGAACAGTCGATTTCTCTACAGCAGTCGCTCCCAATGACCGAAGGTAATAAGTGGTTTTTACTCCACGCTTCCACGCAAGCCTGTAGACTTCATCGATCTTCTTTCCTGAAGGTTTACCAAAATACAGATTCAAACTCTGCGACTGATCCAGCCATTTCTGTCGCCTAGCCCCAGCCTCAACCAGCCATACTGGGTCGATCTCGAAAGCAGTCGCGTGTAACTTCTTGAGTTGTTCTGGAATTCTTTCAATTGGCGTCACCGATCCATCAAAGTATTTTAGGTCATTGATCATGACGTCATCCCATACACCAAGACGTTTCAAGTCTTCCACTAGAAATGTATTTACTACTGTAAACTCACCTGACAAATTCGATTTTACATACAAGTTCTGGTAAATTGGCTCAATACCCTGACTTACCCCAACAATATTCGATATCGTCGCGGTAGGAGCAATAGCCAAGCAGTTACTATTACGCATACCTTTTTTCACTTTCTTACGCACCACGGACCAATCCAGCGTAGAGCTGCGGTCTACATCCAATTTTCCATTACGGCTTTTCTTTAGCAAGCCGATACTGTCAATCGGCAAAATACCCTGACTCCACAAAGAGCCGTCAAATGACTCGTAACTACCACGTTCTTGTGCGAGGTCTGCAGACGCCATGATCGCGTGGTAACTGATAACTTCTTGCATAACATCGGCAAAAGTTACTGCGGCTTGAGATTCATACGGAATTCTTAATGCCAACAACGCATCAGAAAAGCCCATTAACCCCAGCCCAACAGGACGATGCTTCTGGTTGCTATCGCGAGCTTTATCAACTGAGTAAAAATTAATGTCGATTACGTTATCTAGCATCCTCATAGCAATGGCAATGGTTCTGCTTAATTTATCGGTGTCAATATGTGCGTAAATATCCTCGCTTGTTACGTCTGTACGAATATTCAAAATGTCTTGGTTAGCATCGACACCAGTCAGGTGCCTCAGTAGATTTACGGAGCCAAGATTACATACGGCAATCTCGCTGTCATTGGTGTTCAACGTTATTTCTGTGCATAAATTAGAACTATGCACAACCCCAACATGCTGCTGCGGACTTCTTACGTTACACGGGTCTTTGAAAGTAATCCAAGGATGCCCTGTTTCAAAAAGCATGGTCAACATTTTTCGCCACAAATGGACGGCAGGGATTTTCTTGAAAAGCTCAATCTCCCCAGTTTTCGTCATCTGCTCGTAGGCTTCATACCGTTCTCTGAACGCGGCCCCCGTTAGGTCATGCAGGTCAGGAACATCATTCGGGCTGAATAACGTCCAGTCCTGATTGTTTTCCACACGTTCCATAAACAAATCCGGAATCCAGTTTGCGGTATTCATGTCATGTGTTCGCCTGCGGTCATCCCCAGTGTTCTTACGCAGCTCCAGGAATTCTTCCACGTCCAAATGCCATGTTTCCATATAAGCACATACAGCACCCTTGCGCTTGCCACCCTGATTTACGGCAACAGCAGTGTCATTGACTACCTTTAGAAAAGGCACGACACCCTGACTTTTACCATTGGTTCCCTTAATCAATGAACCCAATGCCCTCACCCTAGTCCAGTCGTTTCCAAGCCCACCAGAATATTTGGAAAGCAATGCGTTATCCTTGATAGACTCATAAATACCATCCAAGTCATCTGGCACCGTCGTCAAAAAACAACTAGAAAGCTGAGGGCGCATTGTCCCTGAGTTAAACAATGTTGGCGTTGAACTTACAAAATCAAAAGAAGAAAGGGTGTCATAAAAAATAACCGCCTGCTCTTCCCTATTCTTTTCGTTAAGAGCCAACCCCATCGCCACACGCATCCAAAATGCTTGAGGCAGTTCAATACGCCGATCACGTATATGCAAAAAATACCGATCATACAGAATCTGCAAACCTAGATACTGGAAGTCCAGATCTCGCTCAGGTTTTAACGCAGAACCCAGATAATCCACATCGAATTTACTAGCCAAATCAGGACACAGCAATCCAGCGTCAACACCCGTATTAATATAGTCCTTGAAATAACGTGGGTACCGTTTCATCATTTGCGCCTGAGTTACAGGTGTACCCAAAACCTCACGACGAATTCTATCCAGTAAAAGTCTTGCGGATACAAAAGAATACGCAGGGTCTTTCTCAATTAACGCACGACTAACCAAAATTGGAGATTGAAAAACTTCTTTCTCGCTAACGCCATCATACAGATTTTTTACCGCGCCATGCATAATTAAATCGGCGGATACCACATCCCCTAACCCCTCACAAGACTCCTTGATAACAGACCGAAGACGCCTTGTATTTAACGGCATTTCGTGCCCACTATCCATCCGTACACGAATATTTGGCAAGGAAATCTTTCTCTCTTCAGCACGTTCCAAGTTACGCTTTTCTCTATACAGAACATAAGACCTTGCAACTTCCTGCTCGCCTGAACGCATCAAAGCAAGCTCAACCTGGTCTTGAATTTCCTCAATCTGGAAAGTCCCACCACCAGGCTGCCTATTCATCAATACATCTACAATCCCTGCGGTGAGCTTGGTCACTTGGTCCCTGATTTTAGAGCTAACTGCACTCTGGCTCCCGTAAACCCCTAGAAAAGCCTTGGTCATGGCTGTCTGTATTTTTACAGGGTCAAATTGTACAATATCTCCGTTTCTCCTGATTACCTTATACATAGAAATATCACTTCCGGTATACCCTGTTATATCTTGTGGTGCCATCTTAACAATCTCCATTAAAATATCGTAAAAAAAACAAAAAAAATGCGAAAAATGCCCCAATTCTCTAAAAAGAGAAAAGTTTATGAGAAACAAAGTTTTACTAAAATTACGGGAATGCGGCCGATAAACGCCTATTATCCTGAAGATCGAAAAAACACGTAACTGCTCTCAAGTTGGAGTGAGGCATACAGGAAAACAAACTCGAAATGAAAACACGCAAATCCTCACATTCTTCACCGAAGAACTCAGGAATACCGCACGTAAACATATTAGAATTAGTCATCTTATCTACCTCTTTTTCCATGGTACACAGTGTACCACAGAGTGAGTTGCGAAACAAGATTTCTCAGCTTTGCCAACCACAAAAGTATCAAACGGTTAGAAAAACCAAAAAATACCTCAGCGAAATATACGCGTATTTTTCGTGAGCCTACACGCACTGCAAGCAAATGTCAAGGACGCACACCGGTAGCAACTTGACGTCGATGTGGGTGTTCACTTTTCGCCCTGTCTTGAATAAACCCCGTGTGTGTGTGTGTGAACGTGTTTTGGTAATGCGCGAACCAGAGTAACCTTGAGAAGAATGCGCGAATGAGCAGTCTTATCCTTGACTTCTGCAATGTGACGGTTGTAAGGTTGGGTGTATTTACTTGTGTGAGCTGATTTAGAGGTGGAGTGGTGGAGATTATTGAGCGAGAATGCGATCAGGACCGTCTTAAGCAGTGGATGGCTGTGAGTGGGATGTCTCCGTTGGTGGCGCGCCTATATGCTGCGAGAGGCGCACGACCATACTCCGAACTTTGTAAGGTTCCTATGTTGGGTATGGACATAGGGGCGAGACGGCTGGCCTGTGCTATTAAGGACCGGGAGGATATTGCGGTTATTGGGGACTATGATACGGATGGGGCCACGTCCACTGCCCTGCTGACTCATTTTATCCGTAGATTTGGCGGTCACGTTCGCTACCTTATCCCAGATCGTGTTCAGGATGGTTACGGACTTTCCCCGTACTTGGTGGATAGGGCTGTCGCTGTTATGCCTAATATCAAACTGATTATTACTGTGGATAACGGTATATCTGCTTTTGCTGGTATTGATCGTGCGGCGGCGCACGGTATTGACGTGATTGTTACTGACCACCATTTACCGGGAAAAGAAGTTCCTAAGCCGTATGCAATGATAAACCCCAATCAACCAGGATGTCCTTTTCCGTATAAAAGTACCTGCGGCGTTGGTGTTGCGTGGTATTTTGCGGGTAATGTGTGGCGGATGCTGGTTGACGATGGTTTTATCGACTCCACCAATATTATGCCAGAATATCTGGATTTGGTGGCGTTAGGCACGGTGGCGGATGTTGTTCCGTTAGACGAAAATAATAGACTGCTGGTGAAAAAGGGCTTGCAAAGAATTCAGAATGGGCTTGCCAGACAAGGAATTAAAGCGTTAATGTCGGTATGCGGCATCGATCCTGCCACAATTACTGAGCAGGACTTTGGGTTTCGGTTAGGGCCACGGCTTAATGCTGCTGGTAGGCTGGAAGATATGTCTGTTGGCGTATACCTTCTTTTGGTCGACGACTATGACGAGGCGTTACGGACAGCGAAGAGTCTGGATGACCTTAACATATCCAGGCGTAACATCGAAAAAAACATGTTGGACCAAGCCGACACGGTTTTGCAGGGGTACAGCGGCGACGTAGAAAACAGTGACGCCATTATCTGTTATCTTGACAAGAATGGGCATGAGGGAGTGGTAGGGTTGGTGGCTGGTCGTTTGCGTGAAAGATATCATAAGCCTGCCTTGGTTTTTTCTCCGGGAATCAACGGTTTGTTAAAAGGGTCTGCCAGATCTGTGGAAGGTGTTCACATCAGGGACTTTTTGGCGGATATTAACGCGGCTAATCCTGGTTTAATTCATTCATTCGGTGGCCACGCGATGGCCGCAGGGATTGGAGTTGATCATGCGAATTTTGAAAAATTCAGGGCTGCCTGCATTGATAAAGCGAATCGTGAAATTTCCTCTGACCTACTGCAGTTGACGGTACATACTGACGGCGTTATTGACTCAAAATATCTGGATATAGAGGTGTGTAGAGCAGTGGAGCAATCGGGTCCGTGGGGAAATGGGTTTCCGCTGCCTTTGTTCGATGGTTTGTTTTATGTGGTAGAAGCAGAGCGCGTTGGTAAGGATCTGAAAACCATTAAGCTCAGAGTGCGGCCGGTGGACCCCAGCGGGAGTCATTCAAAAATCATCACGGCGATTGCGTTTCGTCAAGAGGCTGACGTCCAACTACCTGAAGTAGCAACGACGGTTCGGCTACTATATACCATGGCGATTAACAAGTTTAGAGATAAGGAGTCGCTACAATTAATGATTCAGGCGATCTTGGAAACTTGATTTTTCACCAAAATTTGGTACAGGAATCCTCGTTATTTCTGCAGAGCTATAGGCGAAAATTAATGCTGGACAACGGCAGCCTTTTAGGGTATTATGTTAAGCAGTTAAAAAAGAGATGTGTGATACAAACTACGTAAGGATAGCCGACGTGATTAAAGAAACATGGGAATTTATTAAACTCGTTTTTCATTTCTTGCTGCATGGTAAAAAACTAAAAAAACCAAAAATATCAGTAACTGGCTTATCCAACGTAAAAATGATAGAAAATAGGTTATCATTAGACGTAGGGTTCGCTATCGATAATCAAAATATGGTTTCAGCAACGGTAAAAGGTGTTAGTCTGTCTCTATATCTCAATGATAGCTATGTTGGCGATGGGATAATCGATCACGCTGTTGTTATCGCCAAGAATTCCGTAACGGAAGAAAAAATTAAAGTGGAAATATCTGCGAGTAAGTCGAGTTTATTATCGTTATTGGCAAGTACCATGGGCGTAGTAAACTATGAGGTTCGTGGAAAAATTAGTATTGCTGGTTTTCCTTTCCCATATTTCTTTAAGGAGCAGGGAAAATATAATGGATGGAAAGATTTGGGGTCAGCCATTTCAGGTACCTCATGGGATGGGGTGAAAACTGGAATAAAAGAATTTTTTCAGAAAAAATAGAGTAAAACATTTGGTTTTAGATGGTATAAGCGGTATAGAAAATTAAATTTAATTAGGAGATTTTTTGCATGATTATCGCGTTGACTGGTCCTGCTGGCTGTGGGAAAGACACCACTGCCCTTATATTACAAGAACAATACTCTTTTTCGGTAGTGTCTTTTTCTGCAGAGTTATATAGACAGGTGGCAGATGCATATGGTGTAGACGAAAGCTTTTTGAGGAATAGAAAAACAAAAGAAATTCCTTCAGACGTCATGGCACCAAAAAACTGTAAGGATAAGAATTTTGTGGATGTTTTAAGAAATATCCGCGAAAAAAACCAGAATGGTAGTATGGATAACATGCTTGGCGTTATTCCCGAAGAATTCGGTAGTTCTCTGGATAACTTTGAGTATTATTTCCAGACGGGACAGTATTCTCCGAGGCAAATACTACAATATTGGGGAACAGAGTATAAAAGGTATGATAACGATAATTATTGGGTCAATTTTGTAAAAGAATGGATGGATAAGGAAAAAGAAAAATACGCCTTGGAAGGAAAGGAAAAACATTTTGTAATTACAGATCTTCGTTTTGATAATGAAGAGGTTTTTTTAAGGAAAGAATCGGCATTTATTGTCGTTGTTGACAGAATGGTTCAGAGCGTAGCCAAACATCAGTCAGAATTATTTTGGAAAAAATGTAAACCGGACTACGTTTTGGATAATACAGGTACGGTAGGTCAGCTTAGAGAGAACGTTGATAAACTAATGCAGTTCGTGTCGCACGGCATGGCAATGACCACCGCACTGCAGAACGGAAATTAGGGAAAGCTACTTAACAGGTAATAGTAAGCGAGTCTAAAATGGTAGTGGGAACACAGCATGCTTAGTTTTCCTTGCCATTGCTGTTGAATGTATGATATAATTCATAATCTAGTGAAAGGAGACGTGTTTTGAGTGAAAAAGATCGATATGATGGTGCACAGATTCGAGTATTAAAGGGTCTCGAAGCGGTACGCAAACGTCCTGGCATGTACATTGGGGATACAGGGGTACAGGGGTACCACCATTGTCTTGCAGAAATTATTGACAATTCTGTCGACGAGCACATGGCTGGGTTTTGCTCTGAGATTGATGTTCATCTGTATGAAGATGGTTCTGCCAGTGTAAAAGACAACGGTCGTGGCATTCCTGTTGACATTCATCCAGAGGAAAAAATCAGTGCTGCAACGTTGGTAATGACAGTTTTGCATGCAGGCGGAAAGTTTGATAATGAATCTGGAAAATCCGCGTATAAAACCAGCGGTGGGCTGCATGGTGTAGGTGCTTCGGTGGTGAATGCGCTTTCTTCCAAGTTTTACTTGGCAGTTGCGCGAGATGGGCATGTTTGGGAGCAGGAATTTTTAGATGGCGGGCATCCGGTTGAGCCAATCAAATCCGTAAAGGAAACAGATCAGCATGGCACCTATATTCGTTTCTGGCTAGACCATAGCATATTCAAGCAGGAAGAGGAAGGTGAGCCTGAGATTTCCTTTCAGCTGGAACAGGTTGCCAAAGCATTATCTACTCGCGCCCATCTCAATCCAGGTCTAAAAATCACTTTGACTGATGATCGCGTGGGATTTAGTCAAACATGGCTTGCGGATAGCTTTGCGGATATTTTAAACGATTTGTCTCCGCACTCCAGCCAGCCTGTTTTTGGTCCGTTAATGGCTAACCAGAATATCCATGATGACCGCACGGGAACCGACATTCAGGTTATGGTGGCGTTGCGTGTGCATAGTGAACGGAAGTCTGTTATTGGTAGTTACGCCAACAACATTGTAACACCTCAAGGTGGAACCCATGAGGCTGGTCTACGTTCATCCTTGCTTCGTGCTTTCAATGTATACGCCAAGAATAACAATTTGGTAAAGGAGCCTTTGACTGCAGAAGATGTGCAGGAAGGGCTGGTCGCGGCGGTAGCTGTTCGTATTACCGAACCTCGATTTTCAGGGCAGACGAAGGATAAGCTGGCAAACACTGAGTGTACTGGGGCCGTAGCTACCGTGGTATACCAGATGCTGGCAAAGTATTTTGAGGAAAACCCTAAGGAAGCAAAGAACGTTATTGCTCGTGCTGCTTTGGCTGCAAGGGCGCGAGCAGCTGCGGAAAAAGCTCGCGAGATGGTTGAGCGTAAGAATCCGCTGGCCATAGGTGGGCTTCCTGGAAAACTGGCTGACTGTCAAGAGTCCAACCCCAATGTCTGCGAGTTGTACTTGGTGGAAGGCGACTCCGCTGGTGGGTCAGCAAAACAGGGGAGAGATCGTACCATTCAGGCAATTCTTCCACTGAAGGGAAAACCGCTTAATGTGCAAAAGGTGGAATCATCGGCCAAAGCCATTAAAAGCGAGGAAATTAGCAATATTCTCACTGTATTGGGCTGTGGTGCCCTAGATTCTTTTGACGAGTCGAAGCTGCGTTATCATAAGATTATCATTATGACTGACGCTGACGTTGATGGTGCTCATATTCAGACACTGTTGATGACCTTGTTTCACAAGTTTACCCCGCAGCTGATAGCCAACGGCTATTTGTACGTGGCCATGCCACCATTGTACCGTGTTCGTAAGGGCAAGGGAGATATTCATTGGGTTCAGGATGATGCTGATTTAGAAAAGTTTTTCTTGAACCGACCAAAGGAAGGGTGGGATGTTCAGCGATTCAAGGGATTAGGTGAGATGAACCCTGACCAACTGTGGGAAACTACAATGAGTCCAGATACTCGGAGACTCATGCGGGTGGTCTATGATGAGGCAGGAAACCCCGCTGGCGATGATCCTGTTTTTGAATTGCTAATGGGGCAGGAAGTTCCGCCACGTCGTGCCTTTATTGAAGAGAACGCACAGTTTGCCAGTGTGGATATTTGATATTAGCATGATCGTGCGTACAGTGACTCCATGTAACGATGGTGGGGAGTCACTGTAACACTTTTTCTACCCTTTTTTATTCGCACATTGTAACCTATTGATTACATAGTGGATAAAAAACAGTTATTTTAAAAGGGGTGAAAGCTGTTTTTGGCTGGTTGTTCTTTGAAAATCAAGGGATTATAGAGAAAACTCTCTAGTTATCCGCCGGATAGGCGGCTTAGAAAATACTCATCAGAGAATTTTATTTTGCTCATATGTTATCCGCCGGATAGGCGGCTTAGAAACTACCCATCCCCCACACGCGTGAGCAGGGTCAGTTATCCGCCGGATAGGCGGCTTAGAAATATGCGTGTATTTTGCGATGCTTTTAGCCGTAGTTATCCGCCGGATAGGCGGCTTAGAAATAGAGGTTTCGCGAGAAAAGTTAGGTTGTTGGAGTTATCCGCCGGATAGGCGGCTTAGAAACACGCCATCTGCTCATTCTTACTATTCAGAATGTTATCCGCCGGATAGGCGGCTTAGGAAAACAGAAAATTCAAACTCTGAAACAAGAGGTTGTTATCCGCCGGATAGGCGGCTTAGAAAGATGTCTTGACCGATGCGCTTTCCATCGAGTTGTTATCCGCCGGATAGGTGGCTTAGAAAAAGTCAATAACTATGTTGGCAGGCAAGACTGCGTTATCCGCCGGATAGGCGGCTTAAAAAATTGTCATTCATGCATTGGGTAAGAGTTCTCTGGAAACCCGTCGCTATCCTCGCGCACACTAATACTGCTGTGCATATCTTGTAGAATTTTATCAACAGATAAACTGGCTTTTTCTAAATGGTTGACAATATCATCTAAGATAGCAACTTCGGTAAGGGTGTGTCTTACGAAATCACTAAAAAATATGGCCTTATTCTGTAAAACATCCCTGACTTCGGATACCGCGTTTTCCCATTTTTCTTTGGCGTCTTGGTCAACATACCGGGATGGTTCGGATTGTAGCCATTCATTACCGTCCCCACTGATATCTACGGATAGCGAAGATTGAGAAGAGTACTGCTTGATATCGTGAGCCAGTCTTTTTAGTTTATCATCGCGGTCTTTGCTATCTTTTAAAAACAATGTTTTAACCATATCGTCAGATAATTTTAGAAAAGAATGCACGTTTTTAGCGGTCGTAATCGCCTGTTTTTGGAAATCCATAACAAGCTTATTATTAACAGATTCACTATCCATATCTAAATAAGTAAAGCACTTTGATATTAGTTGGTTGACATTATTTTTTACTCCATCCATCATCTCCATGCTGGCGATAACCTGAAATCTGGTCACTTCTTGCAGCTTTGAATGGGATGGAATCACGGCAAAAGAACGTTCTTCTTGTCCATCAACCTGTACCATCTTGGTAAAAAACAGCGCACCTTTATCGCTATAAAACAATCCTTCGAACGGACAATCAGGTGAGTCTACAACCTCTCCTGTTTGCCAATCAAAATATTTTGTTTTACCGTTTTCTTCCATGGAAAACACCTTATTTTTTTGTTCGGGGAATTTATCCATTAGATTCATAACATCGTGATTGAATTTTGTAGTCATGTTTTTTTCTGGAAACATTTGCGTTAACGCAGAATGACGGATGGTGGCGTAATCCAGTATCTCCTTTTCTGTCTGTTCCATCTAGAAAGTAAATTATACCACAGGAGCCAACTCTTAAACAAGTCAGCAAGGCAGGATAGAGAACCATTTCTATTAAACGAATAACAGTATCAAACACAAAAATCCTACCAGCATTAGCACCAGAGGGATGATAACCTCATGCTCTCCAGATTTCCACAGTCGTAGGCTAAACCTGCATTTACCCATAGGGCATCGTATGGGTATCCCCATCGGGTTAGGTATATCAACCATTAAATGAACAATTCCACCAACAGTGAACCCCAAAAAGAATGCAGACATCCAGAAGAATACGGAAAAACCACGATACATAACAGGTAAGCCGTCAATAAGTACCGGGTTTTGGTATGTAGATAGGAATATCCATAGCCATAAGGATAGTATCCAAAACGGCCACCAATGGGTCCATGTCCGGTGGGGGATGACCGAGTACATTTTCGAGAATCCTTTTGCGTTTGGTTGACCCCAGCCTAAATGTATTTCCATCCAGTCTGGCGCATTTACACCAAAAAAACAGCCAAAGAAAATTAGTATTTCCAGCATCAAAAAAGAAAAAGAAAAGCTCCACGAAAGAAGCATTCCAGTGTTGGTGCCATGCTGGAATAAAAATGCCGCAGCGGTATGCCATCTTCCATGAATCCAAAGAAACAGTGCGTTAACAAGAAAAAAAGTTCCTACCAACGTTCTTTTATGCCCACCTTTTGTCAAAAATGAACTCCTTATACACAGATAAATATTATCTAGTGTACCATGTTACCATGTATAATAGAAATCCTTTACGTCTAAAGGTATACTGCGTACCAATTCTAAGACTACGCCTTACGTTATTGTGGATTTTTTTTATAACGGAAAATAAGTTATAGTAGGTGAATATGGGTTTCCTTGCAAAACGTATTATAAAGGGGCGTTATGGATATAAGCATTACTGATTTATTAACATTCGCGGTAAAAAACAAGGCTTCTGACCTTCATATTTCCGCAGGGTTGTCTCCGATGATCCGCATACATGGTCAAATTCGTCCCATTAATGTGCCGCCTCTAAGTAAAGAGGACGCTCACAAGATGATCTATGAGATTATGAGTGACGCACAGAGAAAACTGTTTGAGGAAAATCTCGAAATCGATTTTGCGTATGACGTCCCTCAAGTATCCAGATTTCGGGTCAACGCATTTAATCAGGACCGTGGAGCAGCTGCTGCGCTAAGAGCCATTCCTTCAAAAGTATTGAGTCTGGAAGATCTGAATGCTCCAAAGATATTTACTGATATTATCGATGTTCCTCGTGGGTTAGTGCTGGTAACAGGGCCAACTGGTTCAGGGAAAAGCACAACGTTGGCTGCTATGATTAACCATATCAACATGACGAAGCAGGAACATATTATCACCATTGAAGATCCAATTGAATTTTTGCATACCCCACAGAAATGTCTAATAAACCAACGTGAGGTTGGGAGCAACACCAAATCATTCAGCAACGCGTTAAAATCTGCTCTCCGTGAAGACCCTGATATTGTGTTAGTTGGTGAGCTTCGTGACTTGGAGACTATCAGGTTAGCATTAACGGCAGCAGAAACTGGTCACGTTGTTTTTGGAACGCTACACACTAGCTCCGCGCCAAAAACCATTGACAGAATCATAGACTCTTTTCCTGGTACTGAAAAAGATATGGTTCGATCCATGATTTCAGAATCTCTCCGTGCAGTAGTTGCACAGACATTGATCCCCACGCCGGATCGTACCGGCAGGGTTGCCGCACATGAGATTATGATCGCCAATCCTGCCATTCGGAATTTGATTAGAGAAAACAAGATTGCACAAATGTATTCGGTCATACAAACAGGGCAGAATCAAGGAATGCAAACATTGGACCAGTGTTTGAAAAGACTGGTCCAAGCCAATATTATTACCCGCGATGAAGGCTACCGTCGGGCGCAGAATAAAGATGACTTTAACAATATGTGATATTTTTTTTGATATTTTACAACCAAAAAGGAGATTGACATGAAAAAAGTAGATGATGACGAATTTGTTGTTTCTGTTGTTTCTTATGCTTTAACAGGAAGAAAGAAAGTTCCTGATAGTATCTATCGCGTTTATGGCGTTAATGATATTGAGAAAGTTATCCCGACAAATACGATTTCAGGTGAACTGGTAGAGGTTACAGATAATGCCTACCGAATGGCCGTTAAAAAGGATGATGGTATTGTCTATGATATTATACCGCCTGAAGAAAGTTTTGCTGACTTTTTCCCTGAATACAGAAGGAACAAGAGGCAGCTAAAATCGTTGTTGGATACTTTTGTTGGTAAGAATGTTGTGGTGGAAATGACTGATGATAGGACTATTAGAATAACTGAAAAATCCAGTAACGCTATTTTAGTCGAGTCGAGTAACGATAAGGACTTGGTGCCAGCGACGTCGTCTTACACCGCGTACGTTGATGTGGACAATATGTTTGATTTGGATAAGAACCCACAAACGCCATATTTTAAAAATAGAAAGGAAAGCTTGAGCGGATTCTTGAATGCCATCAACCCACAATCTGGTATAATTGAATTGCTTGATGATAAAAATAACAGTTTGGTTGTTTATGTTAGTGATTCTGATGAATACTTCGGATCTGAAGAACTGGAGTGGGCAGAGCTAGAGAATCTTTTGGGTGAGTATGTGTGCTTAAAACCAAGCAAAGACTCTCCAATAAATATAGAGTTTTTCCCAACTGTCCAAGAAAAAGATGATTTATCCAAACAAAACAACAATGAGCGTGTTTTGTAGGGAAACCTGCATTGTGCAAATAAGTCAACGATAATCAAAAAAGGGAGTAACGATGTCTATTTTGAAAAATTTTTTACAATTAATGGTAGATAAGAATGGGTCAGACTTATACTTTTCTGCCAACACCCCGCCGTCTATGAAAATAGACGGTAAATTAATTAAGATTGGTACGGACAATTTATCCGGTACGCATTTGTTGGCTATCGCAAAAGAAATCCTTTCGGTAGAAGAGTTGATGGAGTTCCAAGACGAAAAAGAAATTAATCTGGCGATTTCCTACCCTGAAATTGGAAGGTTCCGTGTTAACGGATTTTTCCAGAAAAACGAGTTGTCTTTTGTGCTCAGAGCGATTAAAACGCAAATTCCAACTCTGGAGCAATTAAATCTCCCCGAAGTATTGAAAAAATTATCGCTGACTCCGAGAGGTCTTATTCTTTTCGTAGGTTCTACCGGTTCTGGTAAAAGCACATCGTTAGCTGCCATGATCCAGCACCGGAACATGACGTCTGCTGGACACATTTTAACCATCGAAGACCCGATTGAGTTTGTCCATACAAACCACCAGTCTATTGTGAACCAGAGAGAAGTTGGGATTGACACGAAAAGTTATGATAACGCCCTAGCCAATGCGCTGCGAGAGGCACCAGACGTAATTTTGATTGGTGAAATTCGAAGCAGGGATACCATGGAGCATGCGATTGCCTACGCTGAAACCGGACATTTATGCTTATCCACGTTACATGCTAACAACGCTAACCAAGCAGTAGAACGTATTGTCAACTTTTTCCCTGAAGATCGGAAAAAACAGTTGTTTATGGATCTTTCATTAAATATGAAAGCGGTTGTGTCACAACGTCTGTTACCAAGAAAAGACCAAAAAGGCAGAATAGCTGCCGTAGAGATATTAATTAACACCCCAGTTATTTCTGACTTGATCTATAAAGGGGAAATTGGCTCATTAAAAGAAGCAATGTCAAAAACAAATAGCGAGGGAATGCAAACGTTCGATCAAGCACTGACAATACTATATTCTGGCGGGTTCATTAGTTACGAAGATGCCATGCATGCAGCAGACTCAGCCAATGATTTGCGCCTTGCAATTAAAATGGACTGTATGTCCAAAGGACTAGAAGACCCTGGAGCTACCACACATAAAACAGCATTTGAGATTGGCGACTAGCAAACCCTAACAGATAGTCACAGGTGATTCAATAGCATGTAGATGGAGAATATCTCGGCAATGCATCCCAATGCAAAAATAACAAAAAAGTGGAACAAATCGCCGAAAAATCTAAGAATGTCCATTTTTAGGGAGACTATTTGAAGAAAATCCTTGCCAGCTGATATAAAAATCAACGCCAATGTAATCATTGGAATAAGAACAACAACAATGATCCATGTCAGCACCGAGGCACTCCCTGCGTAGTATAGAAGCAAGTGATAGAAGTATACAAACCATGCTTCACATTGCGAAAAAATAGAATTAACGTAACTGTTTTCCATGCTTTAGTACCATTTATTGCAGTAAGTATATGTTGGTAAGTGAGCTAATCTAGCCATAAGGCTGGATTAGCATAGGCTTGATAGTATATCTCCTGCACAGTCTAGATGCTCTTATCCAATTCAATGCTCAGACATAGAGAGCGTATAACCATCTCCATGTGTTTCCACATCGTCATCCACGCAGCCAAGGGCATCTTCCTCTCCTAATTCATCTGGCGATTTGATAGACTGCCTATAATTAATCAGAGTAGTTAACAGAGCTTCAGGACGTTCTTTGATTGCTCTACGCACAACCGCAGGATTTAGACTGACGATTTCGCATGCTTCATCGAAATAGAATAGCTTTTGCTTTTTGTTGGAGCCACCAGCCGTGGAACCATCTCCCCCAGATATTACGATTGGCCACCCGTTAATCCACCGCAGCGCACTCTCCTTATCCTTTTTTGCTTGGGAGTACGCATTACGTAATTTCAATAACTTTGCCCTATTCCCGTCGGTTTCCACCGGGTTTTCAGGAAGTTCTGTAAGGATGTCCTCAACTGTGGCAGCAATCATGGCGGCAACTAGCCATCTATGGTTTTCATTATCTTTATCGCCAACCAACCCGTTCATAACCGTACTCTCGCTGCTATTCTCTTTCATCTTTTTCATGATAGTTCTCCATTATTATCATATTTCACAGTAACATTTAGTATAACACACCGAATCAAACAAAAAAAGCCGTAATTTAAAATAGCAGACCAGCACGTACTGCCAGTTATTTTGTTTTCTAACTGGTTGCAATGAAATGAATATACAGGCTAATATTGTAAAACAATGGAATGGTCCGATGATAGTCTGCGGTTAGCTTAATGGTATGATGTTCCTTAATAACAACGATCTTCTTGACCGGGATATGGATATAGGCAACAGACAACCGCGTCTTCAGATCGCCTCGGATTTGACTGGGTGTTTCTGCGTATCTGGCGTCCTTGACTTCTGTCCGTAAGATTCTATTTAACGCAAAGTTATCATAGTACGATGGGAAAACTTTGATAAAAAGAACAACTATCAACGCCGCCACAAAAAACCCAATTAAAAACCCAACAGCTCCGAATCCAGATTCACCATTATAGTTTTTTATCTGCTGGCGGTTTTTAGTTAGTGCGATCATTTTGGCTTTTGGGCGGCGTGAGTTAGATTCACTATTCCAGAAAAGGGTATTTTTAACCATTTTTCACCAGCATTGAAAATTAACTGTACCAGTATAACATGTTTTCCTGAATAGTCAAGCCTTTCTTTCCGTGTCCTACGAAGCCTCACTTGTACTCCCAGTAGTTTCCGTATCGTTCAATTGAGAATTCTACGTTTTTGATTGGGCTATCTGGTATTTTTAACCTCGCGGAGCAGTGATAGGAAGCATCGGAAGCTTTTACACAGCTAACTTGAGATATCCGCCTCTCTGCTCTTTGCATATATTTATTCTTGTGATGCACAGCGTGGTCGAGAATGGCAAGAACCCTAGACTCTCTTGCTGTTCTTACATCTCGCGGAATATCCTGTACCATTCTATCTGTCTGCACAAGGTGATTCCACCCGTTTTGAGCAATAAGATACTTAATGGTATGTTTTGACGGTCCAGAAGATACGGCTGAACAACC
>JABEBX010016025.1_pt1 | contig 41781 bp, 43 predicted proteins | sample 7245971 | NCBI WGS metagenome assembly JABEBX01 (sample SAMN14506365, study PRJNA622280) | hot springs metagenome | biome: hot spring [ENVO:00000051]|acidic hot spring [ENVO:00002120]; feature: spring [ENVO:00000027]|sediment [ENVO:00002007]; material: sediment environment [ENVO:01001048]... | reverse complement strand
GAGGAGGCCGAATAGCTTGAAATCCACCCAGATACTGGTGGGCAGGGCATAGGCCACCGCCAGGTTCAGTACCGCGCCAAAGAGAAAAAAGGCGATCCAGTAGGCATTGAGGCGACGCCAGAAGGCCGGCGGCAGCGCGGCCGGCAACTGCCCGCCCATGAGCCGCTCTAGGAGGGTCTGTTCGCGCCACTGGGTATAGAGGAGGGCGGCGGCAAATAGGGCATAGAGGATGCTCGGTTTGATCTTGATGAAGGTGTCATTGTGAAAATACAGGGTGGCGCCACCAAAGAGCAAAACCAGGCCCGTGGAAACCAGAGTCATGGTCTCCACGCGCCCCTTGCGCAGGAACTGCCAGCCCATGAGCAGCACCGCTGCCGCGATCAGGACGGCCGTTGCCGTGTAGATGCCCTGCAGCTTGTAGGCGATAAAAAATAGGATGATCGGTAAAAAGTCGGTGAGCAATTTCATGACGTGCGGACAACCTTAGGGATACACTTAGGCCTTATCTAAGCATAGAAAGGAGGTCATGGACAGTGGAGCGCCATCTGATCGTCAACGCCCTGGCGAGCTTGCTGGGGGATGCCACCCCTCATGCCGGGCCCGATTTTGCGCAATTCCCCGCCGCGCGCTGGCGCCATCTCCCACTGGGAGGGCGCCTGGAGGGCGTGGCGCGCGTCGATCTGCCCCGTCTGGACGACCTGATCGGGGTCGACGCGGCGAAGGAGACCCTGGAACGCAACACCCGCCAGTTTGTGGCCGGTTACCCGGCCAATGACGCCCTGCTCTGGGGCGGGCGCGGGACGGGCAAATCCTCCCTGGTCAAGGCCATGCTCCAGCGTTATCACCCGCAAGGTTTGCGCCTGGTCGAGATTGACGCCGACGGCATTCTTGATCTCCCCGAGATCCTGGCCGCCTTGGCGCAGGCGGACCCGGGGGATGTCTATCGCTTCGTCCTCTTTTGCGATGACTTGTCCTTCGGCGCCGACGATCCCGCCTACAAGGCCCTCAAGTCCCTCCTCGACGGCGGTGTCGAAGCGCGCTCCGATCATGTCCTGCTCTACGCCACCAGCAACCGTCGCCACCTCATGCCGCGCCATTTCTCCGACAATGCCGAGTACGAACGCCATGGCGAGGAAATCATTGCCGGGGAGAGCGCCGAGGAAAAAATCAGCCTCTCGGAGCGCTTCGGCTTGTGGCTGGGTTTTTATCCCTTCGACCAGGAGACGTACCTGTCCATCTGCGCGCTGCATTTGCAGCGTCTGGGGGTAAGCACCCCCAGGGAGGAATGGCGTGCCGCAGCATTGCGCTGGGCCTTGCAGCGCGGTTCCCGCAGCGGCCGCGTAGCCCGTCAGTTCGCCCGCGACTGGGCGGGGTCTGCGGCCCTGTCGGCCAGGGGCCAATGACGGTGTCGCGCACCCGACTCAGGTGCTGTCGCCGCCGTGCTCGTCGATGATGCGTAATAACTGCGCATGAATGCGCATGTTGCCGGCCACGATATTGCCCGAGTGCCAATAGTCCTGCTCGCCATGGAAATCAGTCACCACACCCCCCGCCTCCTGCACCAGCAGGACGCCGCCGGCCAGGTCCCAGGGCTTGAGGCGGAATTCCCAGAACCCGTCATAGCGGCCTGCGGCCACATAGGCCAGATCCAGGGCGGCCGAACCCGGCCGGCGAATGCCCGCAACCTTGGGCATGATGGCCCTGAGGGTGGCCAGATAGGCGTCCAGATAGGAAAAATCCTTGAACGGAAAGCCCGTCCCCAGCAGGGCACCCTCCAGGTCGCGGCGCTGGGCAATGCGCAGGCGGCGGTCGTTGAGGTGGGCTCCGCCGCCCCGGCTGGCGGAAAACAGTTCGTTGCGCAGGGGGTCGTAGACCACGGCGTGTTCGATGCGGTCGAAGTGGCGCACGGCAATGGACACGGCCACCTGGGGCATGCCATGGATGAAGTTGGTGGTGCCGTCCAGGGGGTCGATGATCCATTCGAAATCCTTGCCCGGGATGGTGCTGCCTTCTTCGGCGAGGATGCCATGTTGGGGGTAGGCGCGGCGGATGATCTCGACGATGGCCGCTTCGGCGCTCTGGTCCACCTCGGTGACATAGTCGTTGTGGGCTTTGCTGGTGACGGTGAGTTCGGCGACCCGGTCGATGGTGCGGTTAATCAGATCGCCGGCCTTGCGGGCGGCACGAATGGCGGTGACGAGAATGGGATGCTGCATGGGAACCTTTGGGCGAACGCGTTAAGATAACAAGTCATAAGTATAATGATTTTTACCCGGCGTTGGAAAAAAATGGAAGGATGCGGATGGCGGATACCCTCCTCGAAAACCTGCGGATCGTCCTCGTGGAGCCCAGCCATCCCGGCAATATCGGCGCTGCTGCCCGGGCGATGAAGGTGATGGGGTTGCAGCAACTGGTGCTGGTCAAGCCCTTGCGTTTCCCCGCCCCGGAGGCCCTAGCCATGGCCTCGGGTGCCGAAGACCTCCTGAATCGGGCGAAAGTCTGTGCCGATCTGGATGGCGCTTTGGGCGGCTGCCACCGCGTGTATGGCGCCAGCGCCCGCAACCGGCATGTGTCCTGGCCGAATTTGGGGGCGCGGGAGGCGGCGGCCTCCTTGCGCACGGATTTGCAGGCAGGGCCTTGTGCGCTGATCTTCGGCCGGGAGCGAACGGGTCTGAGCAATGCCGAACTCGACCGCTGCCAGGTCCTCGTGACCATCCCCACGGCGGACTGTTACAGCTCCTTGAATCTGGGTCAGGCCGTGCAGGTGCTGGCTTATGAAGTCTTCATGGCGGCGGGTGCGGAATCTTCCCCTACCGGCAGAATCCTCGCACCCATGGCGGCGACGGAAGAGATGGAAGGGTTTTACCGCCATCTGCAGGGAATCCTGCAGACCTGCGGTTTTTTGCGGGCGCCGCGGGAAACGCAGATGATGCGGCGCCTGCGCCGCCTTTTCGACCGCGCGACGCCATCGGCCAATGAGGTCCATATTCTGCGCGGCATCCTGACGGAACTGGAGCGTTGGGCCGGCAAGGGCAAAGTGGACAGAAAGAATCAGGATAGTCTCTAATAGTCATGAGCTGCTGCGCCGATAGGCGGTGGCCAGGATCTGCTGAGGAGGGTGAATGGGCATGTGGGCGCGTCTGCGCGGTGATTTGGCAGCGGTATTCGCCCGCGATCCGGCGGCCCGCACCCGTCTGGAAGTGCTGCTGACCTATCCGGGCGTGCATGCCCTGTTGCTGCATCGCCTGGCCCATGGTCTGTGGTCCCATGGCTGGCGCTTCCCGGCCCGCCTCCTGGCGGCCTTTTCCCGGTTTTTCACGGGCATCGAGATCCATCCCGGCGCCCGGATCGGTGAGCGCTTTTTCATTGATCACGGCATGGGCGTGGTCATTGGGGAAACGGCGGAGATCGGCGACGACTGCACCCTCTATCATGGCGTGACCCTGGGCGGCACCGCCTGGCAGCCCGGCAAGCGTCATCCCACCCTGGGCAACGGCGTCATCGTCGGCGCCGGCGCCAAGGTGCTGGGCCCTATCCTGGTGGGGGACAATGCGCGGATCGGCTCCAATGCGGTAGTGGTCAAGTCCGTGCCCGCCGGCGCCACCGTGGTTGGCGTGCCCGGGCGGGTGATCAGCAAAGGGGAGGGCGGTGGGGCCTTTGAAGCCTATGGGCTTACAGGGCAGATGCCGGACCCGGTGGCACGGGCGGTGGAGTGCATGCTGGAGCACATGCATCGGCAGGACGAGGAAATTGCGCGGCTGCGGGAGGGGCTTCTCGGTTTGCAGCCGAAGACCGAGATCCCGGTCCTGGAGACCCTGGCCTGTAGCGTGGAGGCCATAGAGGAAGATGATGGAAAAATAAATAAAACAAGGGCAAATAATTCTTGACTAATTTAGTCTACATAGTAAGCTGATGAACAAGGGAGTATAGGCCATGAAACTCACAACGAAAGGGCGCTACGCAGTGACTGCCATGCTGGATCTGGCTCTTCATCAGTATGATGGAGTGGTGACCGTTGCCGATATCGCCCAGCGGCAACAGATTTCCGTGGCCTACCTAGAGCAGCTCTTCGGCCGCTTGCGCCGTCATGGGCTGGTGGACAGCGTGCGCGGGCCGGGGGGCGGCTACCGTCTGGCCGTGCCCGGTGCGGAGATTCCCTTGACCAGGATCGTGGCGGCGGTCAACGAATCCATCCATACCACCCAGTGTGGCGGTGATCCGACGCTGTGCTGCAAGGGAGATGGCAAGCAATGCCTCACCCACGATCTGTGGGAGGAGCTGGGACAGAGGATTGCGCAATATCTGGACAGCATTACGCTGGCGCAATTGGTGGAAGAACAACACCGCAAAGAGGCTGCCCAGGCGGCACCGGTGAAAATGGCGCAAACGGTTTTGCGTTCGGCACATTGAACGACGGAAAGGTGGATTCCATGAATCAGCACAAGATCTATGACATCGATACCAGGCAACCGCGCCTGATCCATCCCGAGCGTCCCATTTATCTGGATTATCAGGCGACGACGCCGGTGGATCCCCTCGTCCTGGAGCAGATGTTGCCCTATCTCACCTTTGAGTTCGGCAACGCCGCCAGCCGTTCCCATCCCTATGGGTGGACGGCGGAAAAGGCGGTGGAAAAGGCCCGTGGGCAGGTGGCCACGGCCATCCATGCGGACCCGCGGGAGATCGTCTGGACCTCCGGTGCCACGGAATCCACCAACCTCGCCCTCAAGGGCGCGGCCCATTTCTATCAGGGCAAGGGCAAGCACATCATCACCCTGCGCACGGAGCACAAGGCGACGCTGGACACCTGCCGCCAACTGGAACGCGAGGGTTTCGAAGTAAGTTATGTGGAGGTGCAGGAGAATGGCCTGGTGGATCTCGCCACCTTTGCCGCCGCCATCCGTCCCGATACCATCCTCGCCTCGGTGCTCTATGTGAACAACGAGATCGGCGTGATCCAGCCCATGGATGAGATCGGCCGTCTCCTGCGGGAGCATAAGATCCTCTTTCACGTGGATGCGGTGCAGGCCCTGGGCAAGATCCCGGTGGACGTCGAAGTGCTGCAGGCCGATCTCATGAGTCTCTCCGGCCACAAGATTTATGGGCCCAAGGGCATCGGCGCCCTGTATGTGCGGCGCAAGCCGCGGGTACGCATCGAGGCGCAGATGCATGGCGGCGGCCATGAGCGCGGCATGCGCTCCGGCACCCTGCCTACCCATCAGATCGTGGGCATGGGTGCCGCGGCGGAGTTGGCGGTGCAGGAGATGGCCAGCGATGCGCGGCGCATCCGCCAGTTGCGGGATAAACTGATGGAGGGTATTCAGGCGCGGGTGCCGGAGGTGTATCTCAATGGCGACCTGGAGCGGCGGGTACCGCACAACCTCAATCTAAGCTTCGCCTTTGTCGAGGGGGAGTCGCTGATCATGGCCCTGAAGGGCATCGCCGTGTCCAGCGGTTCCGCCTGTACCTCCGCCAGCCTGGAGCCTTCCTATGTGCTCCGCGCCCTGGGCAAGTCCGACGAGTTGGCGCATAGTTCCATTCGCTTCGGCTTGGGGCGCTACACTACCGAAGAGGAGATCGACGCCACTATTGCCCTGGTCGCGGCCAACGTGGGCAAGCTGCGCGAACTCTCGCCCCTGTGGGAAATGCATCAGGAAGGGATCGATATCAGCAGTATCCAGTGGGCTGCCCACTGATTTGGGGATGCTTCAAGGAGAACGGAAATGGCTTACAGCAAGAAAGTGATCGAGCATTATGAAAACCCGCGCAATGTCGGCACTCTCGACAAGGATGCCGGTGACGTGGGCACCGGTATGGTCGGCGCACCCGCTTGCGGCGACGTCATGCGCCTGCAGATCAAGGTCGGCGCCGACGGCATCATTGAAGATGCCCGCTTCAAGACCTACGGCTGTGGCTCGGCCATTGCCTCCAGTTCGCTGGTGACGGAGTGGGTCAAGGGCAAGACCCTTGATGAGGCCATGACCATCAAAAACAGCCAGATTGCCGAAGAACTGGAACTGCCGCCGGTGAAGATCCATTGCTCCGTGCTGGCCGAAGACGCCATCAAGGCGGCGGTGGAAGACTACCGCAGCAAGCATGGCCAGGGTGCGCCGCACGCGGCCGATGCCGCCGCAGCGGCGAGCTGAGGGATCCGCCATGGGCCTGAGCATGACCGAGCAAGCCGCCCGCCACGTCCGCGAGACCCTGGCCAAGCGGGGCAAGGGACAGGGCATCCGCATCGGCGTCAAGACCAGCGGCTGTTCCGGGCTGTCTTATGTGCTGGAGTTTGTGGATACCCCGAACCCCGAGGACACCGCCTTTGCCTTTGGCGATGTGAAGCTCTTTGTCGATCCCAAGAGTCTGGTCTATCTGGACGGCACGGAGCTGGATTTCACGCGGGAAGGATTGAACCAGGGTTTCCGTTTCAATAACCCCAACGTCAAGAATACCTGCGGTTGTGGTGAGAGCTTCACCACTTGACGACGGATAGATGTGTGCACTGCGGGGCAGAGTTGGGCATGCCACCGGCTCTCTGTACTGCCTGCGGGGCGCTTCAGCCCTTCCGTCCGGAATTGTCGCTTTTCTCCGTGCTGGGCCTGCCGGAAGCCTTTGCCCTGGACGCAGCCCTTCTGCGCGAGCGGGTCTTCGCCCTGCAAAAGGGCTTGCATCCGGACCGTTTTGCGGCGGCCGATGCCGCCACGCGCCTGCGCTCCCTGGAGTGGAGTACCCGCCTGAACGAGGCCTTTGCCGTGCTGCGCGACCCCTTGCGCCGGGCCGACTACCTCCTGCAACGGCAGGGCGTGACGGCCATGGGCGAAGGGGCGCGGGTAGCGGATACGCGGCTCCTGATGGCGCAGATGGAATACCGGGAGCGCCTGGAAGACCTGGCAAAACGGGGGGATCCGGCAGGTCTGGAAGCCCTGCGCGGGGAGGTGGAGCAGGCCGCAGGTACGGTGGTGGAACGCTTGCATACCCTTTTGGCGTCCCTTCCCAGCCGGGAGCCGGAGCAGGCGGCGGCGGCCGTGCGCGAACTGCAGTTTTTGCATAAACTTCGCCAGGAACTGGAAAATACCGAAGAAGCACTCCAGAATCGGTAACCGGGCAGGGCAAGAAACGGCAGGCCGGCGGCCATGGCAGGGGAGCCCGGCAAGGACCTTTCCCTGCGTAGCGGCGAGTTTTTGCCTTGCCAATGATCATCAATGTTATCCCTAGCTCAGCGACGCGAGAACAGCATGGCACTTTTACAAATCGCCGAACCCGGCATGAGTGCGGCGCCCCACGAGCGGCGCTTGGCCATCGGCATCGACCTGGGTACCACCCATTCGCTGGTTGCCAGCGTGCTCTCGGGGGTGCCGACGGTGATTCCGGACCACCAGGGACGGGTCCTGCTGCCCTCTGTCGTGCGTTATCTGGGCGATGGCGGCGTGGTCGTGGGCGAGGCGGCACGCCTGGCCGCCGCGCTCGACCCCCACAATACCATCGCCTCGGTCAAGCGTCTCATGGGCCGCGGTCTGGCCGATGTCCGGACCCTGGCCGGCTACCTGCCCTATGATCTCAGCCCGGAAGGGGGGATGGTGCGGATCCGCACCGTGGCCGGGGAGAAATCCCCGGTGGAAGTCTCGGCGGAGATCTTGCGCGTGCTGAAGGCGCGCGCCGTGGAGGCTCTGGGTGCCGAGCCCGAAGGGGCGGTCATCACCGTGCCCGCCTATTTCGATGACGCCCAGCGCCAGGCCACCAAGGACGCCGCCCGGCTGGCCGGCTTGCCGGTGTTGCGCCTGCTGGCGGAGCCCACCGCCGCCGCCGTGGCCTACGGTCTCGACAAGGGCAGCGAAGGGATTTTTGCCGTTTATGACCTCGGCGGCGGTACCTTTGATATCTCCATCCTGCGCTTGCGTCAGGGTGTTTTTGAAGTCCTGGCCACAGCCGGGGATTCGGCACTGGGCGGCGATGACATGGACCACGCCATCGCCCAATGGCTGATGGACGAGGCGGGCGGCCCCGCCGCGGATCCCCTGTGGCGGCGCCAGGTCCTGCAGGCGGCGCGCAGTGCCAAGGAGGCCTTGAGCACGGCGGAGGAGGTCCAGGTTCACCTGTCCTTGCCCTCGCAACGGCCATGGCAGGCGCCCTTGCTGCGCGCGCAGGTGGAAAAGCTCATCGCTCCCGTGATCCAGCGCACCCTGCCCGCCTGCCGGCGGGTCCTGCGCGACGCCGGCCTTGCCTTGGGCGAACTCGACGGCGTGGTGCTGGTGGGCGGCGCGACACGGGTGCCGGCGGTGCGTGCCGCGGTGCAGGCATTTTTCCAGCGCGCTCCCTTGGCCGACATCGACCCCGATGAGGTGGTGGCCCTGGGCGCCGCCATCCAGGCCGACGTGCTGGTGGGCAACCAGCGCGAGGATCTCCTGCTCATGGACGTGATCCCCCTGTCCCTGGGCCTGGAAACCATGGGTGGGCTGGTGGAACGGATCATTCCGCGCAATACCCCCATCCCCGTCGCCAAGGCCCAGGAATTCACCACCTTCAAGGATGGTCAGACGGCCATGAGCATCCACGTCGTCCAGGGGGAGCGTGATCTGGTGCAGGATTGCCGCTCCCTCGCCCGTTTCAGCCTGCGGGGCATCCCGCCCATGGTCGCCGGGGCGGCGCGGATTCGCGTGACCTTTCAGGTGGACGCCGATGGCCTCCTGGCGGTGAGTGCCCGGGAAGAAAGCAGCGGTGTGGGCGCCGAGGTAGTGGTGCGCCCATCCTACGGGCTTTCCGATGCCGAAATTCTGGGCATGCTGGAAGATTCCTTCGCCCATGGCGCCGATGATGCGGTACGGCGGCGCATTGCCGAGGCGCGGGTGGAGGGAGAGCGGGTACGCGAGGCCCTGGATGCCGCCTTGGCGGCGGACGCGGACCTCCTCGACACCGCCGAAAGCCAGGTCCTGAACAATGCCCGGGCAAGCCTCCTGCAGGCCCTGGGCGGAGACGACGCCGACGCCATCGCCGCGGCCGCCAAGGCGGTGGAGGATGCCGCCGAGCCCCTCGTACAGCGGCGCATGGACAACGCCGTGCGCCGCGCCATGGCTGGCCGATCCATTGACGATTGGGGAGACTGAATGACCAAGATCCGCTTCCTGCCCCACCAGGAAACCTGTCCGGAAGGGGCCGAAATCGAGGCCCAGCCCGGTGAGACCATCATTGCCGCCGCCCTGCGCAACGGGATCAACATCGAGCACGCCTGCGAAATGTCCTGCGCCTGCACCACCTGCCATGTGGTGTTGCGCAGGGGCTATGACAGCCTGATTCCCCCCGAGGAAAAGGAAGAGGATCTCCTTGACAAGGCCTGGGGCCTCGAACCCACCTCGCGCCTCAGTTGCCAGGCGGTGGTGGGCACGGAGGATCTGCTGGTGGAGATCCCCAAATACACCATCAATCTGGAAAAGGAGCATCATTGATGCGCTGGACCGACACGCTGGATATTGCCATGGCTCTGGATGAGGCCCATCCCGATGTGGATGTAGCCCACGTCCGCTTCACGGATCTGCATCGCTGGGTCGTCGAGTTGCCGGCATTTGCCGACGACCCGGAAAAATCCAGCGAGCGAGCGCTGGAGGCGATTCAGATGGCATGGCTCGCCGAGCGGGAATAGCTCTTTGCCGATCCCGGACAGGATGGCGAGCGATGCATAGGGAGCCTGTGCTGGTGGCCCTTTCGGGGGGCGTCGATTCGGCGGTCAGCGCGGTGCTGCTCCAGGAGCAGGGCTACGAAGTGATGGCGGCCATGCTGCGGCTCTGGCCCCGGAGCCGTTGCTGCGATGAAAAGGACATCGAGGATGCCGCGCAGATCTGCGCGCAACTGGATATTCCCTTTCAGGTTCTCGACTACCGCGAGGCGTTTCGCCAGTTGGTGGTGGATGCCTTCGTCGCCGAATACCAAGCCGGGCGGACGCCCAACCCTTGCGCCCGGTGCAACCAGTTTCTCAAGTTCGACGCCCTGCTTGCCGAAGCCCGGGCCATGGGGGCAACGCTGCTCGCCTCCGGACACTATGCGCGGATCGAGGCCGCCGCCGACGGTATTGCCCTGCGGCGCGGACGGGACGAAGCCAAGGATCAGTCTTATTTCCTCTTCTCCATCGCCGCCGCCGCCCTTCCGCAGTTGCGCTTCCCCGTTGGTGGCCTGGACAAGCAGCAGGTGCGGGAAATCGCCCGCCGGCGGGGCCTGGCTGTGGCGGGCAAGGGTGACTCCCAGGACATCTGCTTCGTACCCGACGGCGATTACCGCGCCTTCCTGCGGGATTATGCCGGCAGCGCCGTGGAGCGCGAGGGGGAGATGGTCGATACCCAGGGGCAAGTGCTGGGGACGCATCCCGGAACCGCCCATTTTACCGTGGGCCAGCGCCGGGGCCTGGGGGGAGGCAGTGCGCAGCCGCGCTATGTCGTGGCCCTGGACGTGGCGGCCAACCGTGTCGTGGTAGGGGGCGAGGAGGCGCTGTATTGCGCCGAGACGCGGTTGGAGAACTGCAACTGGCTGCGTCCCATGCCCATCGGCCAGGCCATTGCCGTAGAGGTGAAGTTGCGCTACCGGGCGGCAGCGGTGGCGGCGCAGTTGTGCCTGGACGAAGGCAGAGGCGCCACGCTGCAGTTCCCGCTCCCCCAGCGCGCCGTCACCCCCGGACAGGCGGCGGTCTGCTATAGTGGTGATCGCCTCCTGGGCGGTGGATGGATTGCCAGTAGCCATCGTGAATGCTAGCCTAGCGCGACTTTACTTTTGGCCCCATTGAGGAAATCATGGCAATCGAACGTACCCTCTCCATCATCAAGCCCGACGCCGTCGCCAAAAATGCCGTTGGCGCCATTCTCTCCCGATTCGAGAAGGCCGGCCTGTCCGTCGCCGCGGCGCGGATGATGCACTTGAGCATGGAAGACGCAGGCCGCTTTTACGCCGTACACCGGGCGCGCCCCTTTTATGGCGAGCTTTGTAGCTTCATGAGCAGTGGCCCGGTATTGGTGGCGGTTCTGGAGGGAGAGGGCGCCATCGCCAAGAATCGCGAACTCATGGGCGCCACCAACCCCAAGGAGGCCGCTCCCGGCACCATCCGCGCCGACTTTGCCGACAGCATCGATGCCAATGCCGTGCATGGCTCCGATAGCGCTGAAACGGCGGCCTGGGAGATCAGCTACTTTTTTGGGCAGCGGGAGATTTACACGCGCTAAACATGTCGGCTGCAGAATCCCTCTCCGAAGCCAAACGGCCTAACCTGCTGGGCCTGGACCGCCAGGCCCTGGGGGATTTTTTGTGCCAATGGGGGGAGTCTCCCTTTCGCGCCAGCCAGCTTTTGCAATGGTTGCACACCCGGCAGGAAACGGATTTTACGGCCATGAGCAATATCGGCAAAAAGCTCCAGGCGCGGCTTGCCGCCGAGACCAGCGTGGCAGAACCCGCCATCATCGCCGATCAGATTGCTGCTGATGGGACGCGCAAATGGGTTTTGGGCCTGGATGACGGCAACGCCATCGAAACGGTATTCATCCCGGAAGAGGGGCGCGGCACCCTCTGCATTTCCTCCCAGGTGGGTTGTTCCCTGGCGTGCAGCTTTTGCGCCACGGGGGCGCAGGGGCTAAGCCGCAACCTCGACACAGCGGAGATCATCGCCCAGATCCGCGTGGCCCGCCGCTGTCTGGGGCTTGACGCCATTACCAACGTGGTCTTCATGGGCATGGGCGAACCCCTGCTCAATCTGCGCCATGTCCTGCCCGCCATCCATTTGCTCATGGACGATCTTGCCTATGGGCTTGGGTCGCGGCGCATCACGGTCAGTACCGCCGGGGTGGTGCCGGGGATCGATAAACTGGGGTCCGTCAGCCCGGTCAATCTCGCCATCAGCTTTCACGCCAGCCGCAACGAGATCCGCGATGTCCTGGTGCCGGTCAATCGTCATTATCCCTTGGCCGAACTGCTGGCGGCCTGCCGTCGTTACCCCTTGCCGCCCCGGCGGCGGATCACCTTCGAATACGTCATGCTCGACGGTGTGAACGATGAACTGGCCCATGCCCGGGAATTGCTGCGTTTGCTGCGCAATATACCCGCCATGGTCAACCTCATTCCCTTCAATCCCTTTCCCGGCAGCGAGTATCGGCGCACGCCCCTGGCGCGCATCGACGCCTTCCGCGACATACTGATGCAAGGAGGAATCATGACGGTGACCCGGCGGCCACGGGGCGATGACATCGCCGCCGCCTGTGGACAACTGGCTGGCCAGGTGCAGAGCGGGCGCCGTAGTTTTCCCCTGACGGTGCATTCATGAAGCGATTCTTGTCCATCTCCGTTTTTTTGCTCTTGCTGAACGGTTGTGCGAGCGATGGGCAGCCTGCGGCGGAGAATACCCCTCAGCACAAGGCCGATATTTATACCTCCCTCGGCACCGCCTATCTGGAAAACGGCCACCCGCGCGAGGCGGTGCGGGAGTTGCAAGCGGCCATCGCCGCTGACAATAGCTATCCCCAGGCCTACAATGTCATGGGTTTGGCCTATCAGCAGCTCAATCAGCCCGAACTTGCCCGTCGCACCTTTCGCCAAGCACTCTCCCTGGACCCCAAGAATCCGGAAATCCTCAACAACTACGGAGCCTTTCTCATTGGCAACGGTGATTACTCGGAAGCCGTCCGTATTCTCAAGAAGGCCGCCGCCGATCCGCTCTATGGCACTCCGCAGTTTGCCTGGACCAATCTGGCGCGGGCCTATCTGGGCTTGAAGCAGCCCCAGGCCGCGCGCCAGGCCATTGCCCAAGCCCTGGCGCTGCTGCCCAATTATGCCCCGGCCCTCCAGTTGCTCGCCGAGATGGAATATCAGGACGGCAACCTGCCGGACGCCTTCTCCCACCTGCAGGTGGTACTTGCCCAGCAGCCCAACAACGCCGATGCCCTCGTGCTGGCCGGGCGCATAGCCGCCCAACAAGGCCAGGTCAGTGAAGCGCGCGTTTTCTGGAAGCGCAGTGTGGATGCGGCGCCTTATTCGGTCGCCGGCAAGGCGGCGCAGCACTTGCTTATGCAATATAGCGGTGGAGGGCAGTAAAATGGGGGCTGAAGATCTCGGAGGAGGCACCGGTTCCGCTGCATCCCTCCGTCAGGAGCGGGAGGCGCGTGGCTGGACCATGGCGGAAGTGGCGCAGCGCCTGCATATCAACGAAGCCCAGGTGCGGGCGCTGGAAGCGGGGCGCTATGAGGCCTTGCCCGGCGCCGCCTTTGCACGCGGCTTCCTCAAAAATTATGCCCTCTTGCTGGGGCTGGATCCGGCACAGCTCCTCGCCAATTATGATGCCAGCAGTGGTGGCGTGGCGGTGCGTCCTACGGAGCGCGTGCTGCCGGACAGCGAGGGGCCCATGCTGGATTACAGTTGGCGCACCATCGGCGTTTCCCTCTTGGCGCTGCTCATCCTGGTGCTGCTGGCCTGGTGGATCTGGGAGGGACGCGGTCCCGCCGAGCCCGCCAGTAGTTCCATGGCACCAGCGGCGTCGGTGGCCGTCGTTCCCGCCCAGGCTCCTGCCCCCGCCGTGATTCGCTCAGTTCCGGCGGCCGCCGCGAGCCCTGCCGCCGTCGTTGCCGGTGCGGGTTCATCGCCCCCTTTACCCGCTGCGGCAGACCTGGTGTTCCAGTTTTCCGGCAACTGCTGGGTGCAGGTGAAAGACGCCACGGGCAAAGTTCTGCTGGCCGAACTGGGTCGTGCCGGTACCCAGGCCCAGGTGAGCGGCGGGGTACCGCCTTACCAGGTCCTGGTGGGCAACGTGAAGGGGGTGGTCATCACCTATCATGGGGCTGCCGTTGCGTTCCCGGCCCATTCCCAGCAGGGTGTGGCGCGCCTGCGCATTGGCGTGGCCCCGGCGGTCGGCGCCGCGGGCACCGCGCCGGCCGCCAGTGTCCCCTCGGGGCGCCCCCCCCGGGCAGCAGTGCCGTCGGCCACCCCCAGTTCCGGTGCCACGTCCGCCGTTTCCAGCACCGCTTCCGCTTCCAGCGAGGTTTCCCATGCACAATGAATCCCCCATCCAGCGCCGCAAGACGCGGCAGATCCACGTCGGCAAGGTGGCCATTGGCGGTGATGCCCCCGTCAGCGTGCAGAGCATGACCAACACCGAGACCCGCGATGTGGCGGCAACCGTCGCCCAGATCCGGCGCCTGGAAGCAGTGGGCGCCGATATCGTCCGCGTGTCGGTGCCGAGCATGGATGCCGCCGCGGCCTTCAAGGCCATTCGCGCCGAGGTGCAGACGCCCTTGGTGGCCGATATCCATTTCGATCATCGCATCGCCTTGCAGGTGATGGCCGACGGAGTGGACGGCCTGCGCATCAATCCCGGTAATATCGGCGCCATGGACAAGACCCGTTTGGTGGTGCAGATGGCCAAGGACCGGGGCATTCCCATTCGCATCGGCGTCAATGCCGGTTCCCTGGAAAAGGACATTCAGGAGAAATACGGCGAGCCCACTGCGGAAGCCTTAGTGGAATCGGCTCTGCGCCATGTGGCCATCCTTGATGAGTTGAACTTCCATGATGTCAAGATCAGCGTCAAGGCCTCGACCGTCAATGCCCTGGAGGCGCGCCTGGAGGATATCCTCGAACCCATGGACATCTCGGTGATCGGCTGCGTGGTCAACGGGATCGGTGAGGCCAAGGAGGCCGATATCGGCCTGGCCGGCGGGGACAAGCGCAGCATCCTGTATTACCGCGGGCAGCAGGTGGACCGGGTCGAAAACCAGGACATCGTGGATATCCTCGAAAAGCGGGTGCGCGCCGAAGTGGCTGCCCGCCGTGCCGCCCGCGGCGAGGGTTAGGGATGGCGGACAGGACCGAACGCGCGGCAAAACGCCTCGCCGACTGCCTTTTCTGGTAAGGGCCTGATGAGCAAGTCGGCTTTGCATGCCGTGCGCGGCATGAATGATCTCTTCCCCGAGGATACGGCCGCCTGGCAAGCCCTCGAAGGGGCGCTGCGCGACTTGCTTGCCCGCTATGACTACGGCGAGGTGCGCCTGCCCATTGTCGAGCATACGACGCTCTTCGCCCGGGCCATCGGCGATGTCACCGATATCGTCCAGAAGGAGATGTACACCTTCACCGATCGCAATGGCGATAGCCTGACCCTGCGCCCCGAGGGCACCGCCGGCTGCGTGCGCGCGGTCATCGAAGGGCAGCGGCTGCGCGGCCAGACCCCCCGGCTTTATTACATGGGCCCCATGTTTCGCCACGAGCGCCCGCAAAAGGGGCGCTACCGCCAGTTTTACCAGTTGGGCGTCGAGGTTTTCGGCTTGGCCGGACCCGGCACCGATGCCGAGGTCATCGCCCTGTCGTCACGGATCCTGCGGACGGCGGGCGTTTCGGCGGTCCTGCATATCAACTCCCTGGGCAGTCCCGAGGCCCGGCAGGCCTACCGCGAGGTTTTGCTGGCCTATTTGCGGCCCCGGCGCGAGGCACTCTGCGCCGATTGCCGGGAGCGCCTGGAGCGCAGCCCGCTGCGCGTCCTGGATTGCAAGGTGACGGGCTGCCAAGCCGTGGCCGCCGGGGCACCCCGATTGCGTGATCATCTCGACCCCGATTCTGCCGCGCATTTTGCCACGCTCTGCCATCTCCTCGATACCCTGGGTATCCCCTATGTGGAAAACCTCCGCCTGGTGCGCGGCCTGGATTATTACAATCGCACCGTCTTCGAATGGGTGACGGATGCCCTCGGCGCCCAGGGCACCGTGCTGGCCGGGGGGCGCTATGACGGTCTGGTGGAGCAGTTGGGTGGAAGCCCGACCCCGGCCATGGGTTTTGCCGTGGGTCTGGAGCGTCTGCTGGCCCTGCAGGCATTGCAACAGGGCCCGGTTCTGCCGCAACGGCCCGACCTTTTTCTGGGGGTCCTGGATGAAACGGCCCTGGCAGGCACTTTGCAGATTGCGGAGCGCTTGCGTGACCAGGGGGTGCGGGTGGTTACCGGCGGCCCCGCCGGCTTCAAGGCCCTGATGAAGCAGGCAGAGCGTTCGCGGGCACGATGTCAGGCCCTGCTGGGCGCGGCGCAACTCGCTGGTGCCCCCGTTTTGCTGAAAGAGCAAGGGGCCGGCGCCCAGTGGCAAGGACCCATGGCGGACCTCGCCGGGGGCCTCATCGGGCTTGGCGTTGATTTCCGCGCACCGGCGCCCCATACTTAAGCCCAATTCTGCCAGACCAAGACTCCTATCGTGACCGGCCCAGATATTGCCAATTTCCTGCAACGTTATCGCAAGCCGCTGATTGCGGCATTTATTATCGTCCTCCTTGGGGTCTCCGGGTTTTTTGCCTACGAGAAATACCAGCGCCACCAAGTGGAGCGCGCGGCCGTACTCTATAGCGAGCTCCTGGATGCCATGGCCGGCCAGCAATGGAGCCCGGCCCGCGCCAGCGCCGAAACGCTGGTCAATCAGTACGGGCATACTCCCTACGGCCTTTTCGCCCACTTCTTCCTCGCCCGCTTGGATAGCGATAGCGGTCAGGCGGCGAAGGCCGAGGCGCAACTGCAAGCGGTGATCCATGCCGGCGATGCCCCGGTGGGGATGGCGGCCATGGCGCGGCTTTCCCTGGCGCGGGTCTATTTGCAAGAGGGGCAGCCGCAGCAGGCGCTAAGCATTCTCAAGGTGCAGTCGGCACCCTTCGCCGCCCTCTATGCCGAGGCCAGGGGCGATGCCTACGCCGCCCTGCACCAGCCCGATCCGGCCATGCAGGCCTATGACCAAGCCCTGGCGAAGCTCCCGGCGACGGACCCCTATCGTGCCTATCTGCAGATGAAAATGGCCAATATTGGAGTCGCGCAGTGAAGCAGGCATGGCTGGTGCGGCTTGCCACGGCCTCCGCCCTGACCCTGCTGAGCGGTTGCGGCGTGCTCTCCTGGTTTACCTCGACGCCGCCCAAGGCGCCGCCGCCCCTGGCCAAAGGCGAGCATAAGGTCTCCTTCTCGACCCAGTGGCAGGCGCGCCTTTACGGCGACTGGGAGTTGGAGCCCTATCAGGTGACCCAGATTGCCGTCGGCCATGGCCAGATCGTGCTTGCCGATGGCTCCGGACATCTCATGAACCTCAGCGAGGGTGGGCGCCAGCGCTGGATGCGGCGTCTGGATGGGCATAGCCCGCGGGGTCCCAGCGTGGCCGATGGTGTCGTTTACGTGGGTACCGATGCCGGTAAGGTCTATGCCTTTACCGAGGCCGACGGCCATAAAAAGTGGGAAGTGCAGCTCAGTTCCGAAGTGCTGACGCCCGTCACGGTGACGGCCGGTCATCTGCTGGTGCAGACCGTGGACGGCAGATTGTGGTCCCTTGATCCGAACGATGGCAAGGTACAGTGGACCTTTTCCATGAACCAGCCGACCTTGACCCTGCGCGGCCTGGCCACGCCCCTGGTGCGGGATGGTGTTGTTTATGAAGGCTTTGCCGATGGCAACCTGGTGGCCGTGAGTCTCGCCTCGGGTGCCGAGCTGTGGCGGGCGCCGGTGGCCATTGCCCATGGCGACAACGAGCTGGCGCGTATGGTGGATGTCGCCGCCAGCCCCGTTGACTGGCACAACGAGATCATTGCCGGTGCCTATCAGGGCAATCTGGCCGCCTATGGTGCCCGGTCCGGGACCCAGGACTGGAGCCGGCCTATGTCCATCTATCAGACGCCGGTGATCTTCAATAAGCACCTCTTCGTGGCGGATGCCCAGGGGCGGATCTCGGCCATCGATCCCGCCTCGGGGACGGTGCTGTGGCGGAACGACAGCCTCAACGGGCATTACATCACCGGGCTGGGCGCCTGCGACGGGGAGTTGCTCGCTGTCGACAGCGGTGGCTATCTCTATGCCATCGATCCCCAAGGCGGCCATCGCATCGGTCAGGAACAGGTCTCCAGCAGTGGTATCCAGAGCACGCCCGTCTGTTTGCCCGATCACCAGATCCTGCTCATGAGCGGTGCCGGAACGCTCTACCGCGTCAAGCTGGAGAAACGATGATGTTGACCTCATGACGGCGATCATTGCCCTGGTGGGGCGGCCCAACGTCGGGAAATCGACCCTGTTCAATCGCCTGACGAAAAGCCGCAACGCCCTGGTGGCGGATATGCCGGGTCTTACCCGGGATCGTCACTATGGCGTCGGCAAGATGGGGGACCGCCCCTACCTGGTGGTGGATACGGGCGGCTTCGAGCCCGAGCAGCGGGAAGGCCTGATCGCGGCCATGGCCGATCAGACGCGCCAGGCCATTGCCGAGTCCGACGCGGTCTGTTTCGTGGTGGACGCCAAGGAAGGCATCTCCAGTCAGGACGAGGAGATCGCCCAGGTCTTGCGCCGCAGCGGCAAGCCCATTTATCTGGTGCTCAACAAGATGGATGTCAAGGGTGCCGTGGCGGAGATGGGGGAGTTCCACCGCCTGGGCCTGGGCCAGCCCTACACCATTTCCGCGGCCCATGGGCACGGCGTGGCGCCCTTGATGGATGCCATTCTCGAAGCGCTTCCGGCACCGGAAAGTGCGGCAAAAGCCCCCGAAAAAGGGCCGCGTATCGCCGTGCTGGGGCGGCCCAATGTGGGCAAGTCCACCCTCGTCAATGCGATGCTGGGAGAAGATCGGGTCATTGTCTTCGACGCCCCCGGCACTACCCGTGATAGCATCCGCATCCCCTACGAACGCCATGGCAAACCCTATGTGATGATCGATACGGCGGGGGTGCGGCGCCGCGCCCGCGTCGGCGAGGGGCTGGAAAAGTTGAGCGTGCTCAAGACCCTGGAAGCCCTGCGGGATGCCGATGTGGTGCTCCTCGTCCTGGATGCCCATCAAGGTATCGCGGATCAGGACGCCCACTTGGTAGGGATTGCCGTGGAACTCGGCCGCCCGGTGGTGCTGGTAGTCAACAAATGGGACGGCCTGACGGCGGAGGCGCGCAAGGCCCTGCGCGAGCAGTTGCAGCGGCGCCTGGATTTCATTGCCTATGCGCCGGTTTATACCATTTCCGCCCTCCATGGGACGGGCGTCGGGGATCTCTACCGCAGCATCGACAAACTGTGGGCGTCGGCGCGGCAGCATTTTTCCACGGGCCAACTCAACCGCGTGCTGGAGGACGTCATCGGCACCCATCAGCCGCCCCTGGCGGGCGGACGGCGCATCAAGCTGCGCTATTGCCATCAGGGCGGGGAGAATCCCATCACCCTGGTTTTCCACGGCAACCAGGTGACGCGCCTGCCGGGTTCCTACAAGCGCTATCTGGAAGGGGCCTTCCGCAAGGCCCTGGGCATTGACCAGATTCCCGTACGACTGATCTTTCGGCAGGGAGAGAATCCCTATGATGACGCTGCCAAGGGCCACAGGCATTAAGCCATGAGCGCAAAGTCCTCCTGGTGGCGCTGGGCCGCTGCCGCCCTGATTCTCTATGTCGCCATCTGGATCGCCAATGGCCGGATAGCCATCGATGCCCAGACCATCTGGCTGCGTGCCGGCGAATATGCCCTGTGGACGGCGCTGGCCCTGGGCGCCATTGCGCGGCTCTGGCCGACCCTGACGCCCTACGGTTGGCGGCCTTTGGCCATCCTCAGCGGCGCGGCATTGTCCGGCCTGGAGATTTTTCTCCGCGCCGGTCCGCTGGATAATAAAATGCGCATCGATGCCTGGATGACGGCCCTCATCGGCATCGCCATCGTGGCCATCCTGGCCAGGGTCATGCCCGCCGCGCTGCGGCGAAGCTGGTTTGGGCAGGAGGGGGGAACGAATGGACCTGATTCTCGTACGCCACGCTGAAGCCGAGGATGCCCCGCCCGGAGGCGCGGACCAGGACCGGGAACTGACCGCTCATGGCCGCAAGGTCGCTGCGGCCATGGCCCAGGGGCTCGCCCGCTGCGTGGAGGGCCGGACCCTACTGTGGACAAGCCCCTTGCCGCGCGCCCGGCAAACGGCCGAGCGGGTGGCCCATGTCCTGGAGATGGTCATTGACCGGGAACATGATGCCATCCCCGCCGGTGATCTCGATGCCCTCCGTGCCGACTGGCGCTCCCTGGCGCGGCGGCCGGACACCCTGATTCTCGTCGGCCACCAGCCGCACCTCGGCCTGTGGGCGGAGCGGCTGACGGGCGTGGCGCTGCCCATCAAGAAGGCCAGTGCGGTGGCCATGCGCCTGAGTGCGGAAGACGATCTCGCAGCAAAACTGCTCTGGTATGCCCATCCCGATGCCTTGGCTAATCTGGGCCGGCGCAAGGGAAGCCCGCCACGGCGCTGATGGACGGTCCTGGAATTGCCCTGGCATTTTACCTATGATCAAAAAAATTGGTGTCGATCACGGCGTTCCGTTCACCATTGCCAGGAGGTGTTGAATGTCCGAGGCGCAAGCTGCAGACCTCGTTATCGTCCTCATTACCGGACCGGAAAATCCCAAGCGTTTGCCCTCGGCCTTTTTCCTCGCCGCCACGGCGGCCGCTGCCGAGCAGAATGTCATTATGTATTTCACCGGTCCCGCTACGGAATTGTTGCGCAAGGGTAAGGCCGAGTCCATCTTCCCCATGGAAGGGGGCAAGAGCGTGGCCGATTTCATGAAATTGGCCGAAGACAACGGCGTGCGCATCATCGGTTGCCTGCAATCCCTGGAGCTCAATGGCATGACGGCCGATGATCTGGGTAAGCCGATCCCACTTCTCACCCCCAGCGCGGCGTTGCCCTCCCTGGGTGCTGCCGGACGTGTCCTGACCTGGTGAGCGCTCCATCGCGATGCAAAGCCACCGATGCCCGCCCCCGTGACGGGCATCGTTTTTTTCCCGGCGGGGTAGCCATTCGCCAGGCAAAGGTTCATTTTTTGTAGATACCGTCTCTCCCGCCAATGGTCGCCGCGGAAATGGCCTATAATATCAAAAAACCCTCATAAGGAGTCAGGGATGCGCGATCTGGAAGATCTCATGTGGATGCAGGCCGTGGACATGCTGGAGCGTGCGGAACGCCTGCAGCGGCGTTTCTTTCAGCCGGGTCCGTCGGGTCGCCAGCCGGCTTGGCAGCCGCCCATGGATGTCTTTGAGAGCAGTGGGGGACTGCAGATTGTCGTGGCTTTGCCCGGCGTGAGCCCGGAGGCCGTACGGGTGGTCTTCAGCGGCAACGTCCTTGTGGTCAGCGGCCAGCGTCGTCTCTCCCCGGAGGCGCAAAGCGGGCGTATCCATCGTCTGGAGATCCCCTACGGCGTTTTCGACCGGCGCCTGCAGATTCCCGATGGCTTGACCTTGCAGGGCTGGGAAATGCGCGATGGCTGTCTCCATCTGTCCTTTCGCCAGCAGAGGGGTATGAAATGAACGATACGCACACGGTGGCGAGCGAAAGCAGCAAGCTGGTATTACCGGAAGATGTCCTGCCGGTGCTGCCCATGCGCAATCTTGTCCTCTTCCCAGGGGTGGTTCTGCCCCTCGGTATTGGCCGCGCGCAGTCGGTGGCGGCGGCCCAGGAGGCCATCCGCCAGGAGCGCCCCATTGCCTTGCTCTTGCAAAAGGATCCAGAAAATGATGCACCGGGTCCCGATGATCTTTACCCGGTGGGTACGGTGGCCACTGTCCTGCGCTATGTGACCACGGGGGACGGCGGCCACCACCTCATTGCCCAGGGGGAAGGCCGCTTTCGGGTGCGCGAATTTTTGCCGGGTTATCCCTTTCTGGCGGCCCGCATCGAGCGCCTGGAGGAAACGACGGCTACCGGTTCGGAGCTGGATGCCCGCGTCTTGCACCTGCGTCAGCAGGCTGCAGAAGCGCTGTCCCTCCTGCCGCAGGTGCCCCAGGAGCTGGCCCAGGCTGTCGCCCATGTGGAGCAGCCCGGGGCACTGGCAGATCTGATTGCCAACTTTCTCGACCTCAAGGCCGATGAACGCCAGCAGATCCTGGAAAATCTCGACGTGCGCAGCCGTCTGGAGCAGGTTTCGCAGTTTTTGAGCTATCGCATCGAGGTCCTGAAGCTCTCCCAGAAGATCGGCGAGCAGACCAAGGAGGTCATGGATCGCCGCCAGCGTGAGTACCTCCTGCGCGAGCAGCTCAAGGCCATCCAGCAGGAGTTGGGGGAGGGGGAGGAGGGCAACGGCGAGCTGGAGGCCTTGGGCCATGCCATTGACGAGGCGCAATTGCCGGCCGAGGTGGAGGCTGTGGCCCGCAAGGAGTTGCGTCGCCTGCAACGGATGCCCGAAGGGGCCGGCGAGTATGGCATGGTGCGCAGTTATATCGATGCCATCCTGGCCCTACCCTGGAGCAATGAGACACCGGAGCGCATCGACATCGGTGAAGCACGGGCCATCCTCGATGAGGATCACTACGACCTCGACAAGATCAAGCGGCGCATCCTGGAGCATCTGGCGGTGCATCGCCTGAATCCCAACGGCAAGAGCCCCATTCTCTGCTTTGTGGGACCGCCGGGGGTGGGCAAGACTTCCCTGGGCCAGAGCATCGCCCGCGCCATGGGGCGCAAGTTCGTGCGCGTGAGCCTGGGCGGCGTCCATGACGAGGCAGAGATCCGCGGTCATCGGCGCACCTATATCGGCGCCCTGCCGGGCAATATCCTCCAGGCCCTGGGCAAGGTGGAGGTGCGCAATCCGGTGATGCTCCTGGACGAGATCGACAAGCTCGGCGCGGGCGGTTTCCATGGCGATCCCGCCGCTGCCCTGCTGGAGGTGCTGGACCCGGAGCAAAACCGCGCCTTTCGCGATACCTATCTGGCCATGCCCTTTGACCTCAGCCATGTCTTTTTCATCGCCACGGCCAATGTCCTGGATACCATTCCCGGCCCCCTGCGGGATCGCATGGAGATCATCGCGCTCTCGGGCTATACGGAGGAGGACAAGATGCATATTGCCAGTCGCTATCTCCTGCCCCGGCAGCGGGAGGCGGCGGGCCTTGCGGCGGAGCAACTGGTCCTGGAGGAGGATACGCTGCTGGCCCTCATCCGCGGTTATACCCGCGAGGCCGGCTGTCGCAGCCTGGAGCGCGAACTGGGGGCCATCTGCCGCTGGGTGGCGGTGCGCATCGCCGAGGGCAGCAGCAGCGGGATGCAGATCCATCCCGACGACCTGGCGACGATCCTCGGTCCCCAACGCTTTGAAAACGAAGTCGCCTCGCGGGTAGCCCTGCCCGGCGTGGCCACCGGGCTGGCCTGGACGCCGGTGGGCGGGGATATCCTCTTCATCGAGGCCAGCAAGAGTCCCGGTAACGGCCGCCTTATCCTGACCGGGCAGCTCGGTGATGTCATGAAGGAGAGCGCCCAGGCGGCCATGAGCCTGGTCAAGGCGCGCGCGGCGGAGTGGCAGATTGCCCAGGAAAGCATCGACAAGAGCGATATCCATATCCACATCCCCGCCGGTGCCATCCCCAAGGACGGACCCAGCGCGGGGGTGACCCTTGCCGTGGCGCTGATTTCCCTGTTGACCGGCCGCAAGGTGCGGCCCGATGTGGCCATGACCGGCGAGATCAGCCTGCGCGGTCTGGTCCTGCCCGTGGGGGGGATCAAGGAGAAGGTCCTGGCGGCCCTGCGTGCCGGTATTCACACGGTATTATTGCCGGCGCGCAACCGCCGGGATTACGAGGAGATCCCCGAGAATGCCCGGCAACAGCTCACCTTCATCTGGATAGAGCGGGTGGAAGAGGCGGTGGCGCAGGCGCTGGAAGGGGGGGGCGGCGCTGGTCCTCTTTGAATGGGCCATGCGTTGCGGCCCCAATGCCTAGGCCAGCACCTGGGCCAGACGTTCTAGCAGGATAGCGCCGGCACCCTCGGCAGTCGGCCCTGCGGCAATGAGACCATCCTCGTGACCGCCCATGCGGACCAGGCAAGGAAGCGGCAGACGGCCGGCCAAGGTGGCCAACGCTTCGGCCATGGCCGGCGTACCATAGGCGATGGCGGGATCGGTGCTGGCTAGGCCTAGGTTTGGGGCAGCATGCCAAAGTTCCGGGCTGTGGATGTGGAAAACCCAGTCAATGGCCGGATTGGCGGCATAACAGGCGGCGTGGGTGAGGGCTTCGGAGGAGGGGGCGATGGGCCCTTCGGCCTGGAGACGGTTGCCGGGGATGTCCCAGGCGCGCACGAGGCAGAAATGGGCCGCCTCCAGCCTGGACAGGGCGCCGGTCTGGCTGCCGGTGATGAGAAAGCCCCTTGCCGTGCGACAACTCAGATTGCCAAAGCCAATGCCACCGTAGCGGGCGGGGTCGGCGCCCACCAAGCCAAGGGCGTGGAGAATGTCGCGCCAATAAATGAGTTGCTCGATGTCCCGCAGGGCCGGTGCGGGCCCATGCTCCCAGTCCAGGGTGAATTTGCGCACGCCTTCCTGTTCCATCAAATATGTCATCCTATATGTGTATATGGGGTGGTGGACGATACGATACCTGATGAAAACCGGTATCCACTTCGTATGCAACAAAATCGGTGTGGCGTACTACGCCGGACAGCCCCAATTTTATCGTCACAAGAGTGTTATTCAACAAACAATTCGCCAAAAAATTCTTTTCTTTTCTATTCTCTAGGTATAAAAAACTTCTTTATTGCGCTCCAAAGAAAGGAGAGAATACCGCCCAAAGCAAAAACGAAAGCTGCGTTTTAAAACTCAGACATGCTTAGCATGGCTACGCAAAAAAAGAAATATCGCTGATGTTTTTTCTCTGTTTGACGCTCTTCTTATTTCTATGATAATCAATATCTCCAGTTCAGTTTCAGGATGACATGCTCTGATGAGGAGTGGTTCAGACCTTATTATGTCCTTCTACTTCATGGTGAGCGCACAGAATTAAGACTGCCAATCTGGTTTTTATTGTCCTTCATTCTACTACCCAGTCGTCAGAAAAAAAAGTTGTCGTCTGGCAACCAATGTTGTAAGCCCGAGTTTAGCCGAACCCAACGTCCGCTTCCAGTCTGTACCGCCTTTTCAGTCGGCAAACAATGGTCTTCTTCCTTTCCTCGAGTATGGAGACCGTGTCATGCAACCAGGACTCAACCACGTCCGGGGCGCTCAAGTCCCCTGGAAAAAAGACAAAATCGACGGCCAGAAACTGCGTATTTATTAGGGTATTCTACCAACTCCCGCAGACGTGGCTCTTGCATAAAGGGCGCCAAGGCGATATCCGTTATTACCAAAACCACAGAATGGCTTTGGTTACCGAAAAAGACCAGGATGCTACGACTCGAAATGGCTGATATCGGATTGTTGGTTTGATTATTTTTCAACTCTTTTCATAAAGCCTCAAGGCTATCAATGCCCACAAAAAATCGGAAGGTATCCAACCACCGCCCGGCGCCTCGATCGCTATATAATGGTTTTTATCAAGTGTGGCGTTGCGCATGCGATCCGCCAATTGAGAAATGGTAGAGATATCTTCGTGGCCATCATCACCGATCAGTACAACCCGACTTGGCGGTGGTAAGGGTTCATGCCTTTGTTCTTTCCCTTCAATCAACGCATCCAACCATTCAATGGTAAACATCTGTCCTCCATCATAGTTGAGACAAGATAGTTATGGTGCTTTCTCGCTGTTTAGTGTGGATAGCCTGAATACGGTCTCTTGTGCTGAATCCCTGGTAAATAAAATCGGTTCCCGCCATCATTCTTGCTGTTCACTTTTCTCTCTTAACCTTTCTCCGCCGCATGGGATGTTCCGGTTAAAAAAATCGGAGATTGAAGCGATAGACCAACCCACCGGGGATATCCCTGCAAGTATTTGTCCGTCACCCAATGAAAGATGCCCAACAGGTAAGCCTTGAGATTGCCAATGGCAAAATACACCCACGGCAACCATTCGTTCGCGAGTTCCGAGGGTTTTCCGCGCACTGTGGGGTCCTAGGCGAAACTCATATCCCACAGTGCTGCGAAACGGTCAGTTCATATAATTTCCCTTGGGAATCATGCGGGTACTATTCCACGTTTTCCCTAAACGAACGCGAAGTTTGACGGACATTATTGCAAAGGCCCGTACTGCTGCAGTTGTCCTCGTTGTTCTTTGGTCAACAACCCGTCAATACGGTTGTGCGCGGCGACCGCATTTTCCAGCATTTGCTGGCGCAGCGCGGATATCTTGCGGTACTGGGCGCCGACAGCGGCCGGATTGGGCTCGCCGGTGGAATACATCTCCCGCAGCGTGGCTTCTTCGTCCATCAGTTTGCCCATCAAGGGCCAGTTTTTTTTGCGCAGGCCGTTCTCGATTTGCACAATTTGTTGGCGCTGCTGGTCGGTCAAGCTCGGCAGTCTGAGTATTCCGAAACCTTGTTGGCCGTACCTTGGGCCATAGCCGCCCATCATCCCAGGCCCCATGCCGTAGCCACCACCATAGCCGCCCATCATGCCCGGACCATAACCCCCGTAACCGCCCATCATCCCCCCTCCCATTCCATAGCCACCCATCATGCCGGGACCGTAGCCAGGCGCACCCGCCGCCTGGTCCGGTGCCGGCTGAGCGTCGGCAATACCTGGTGTCACACCGAGCAGGCCGATTGCCAAGAACATGGCCCATAAACATCCATTCTTTTTCACTGGCTTGTGCATCATGACATCACCTCTCTTTTGTTCGGCGCCGAAGGCCTTCGGCGCCCATGAAATTGATCAAAGGCATGTCCTCATGCCTAATTTTTCAGGGCATGTTTATGCCCTATCCACCCAAATCACGCTTTTTTTCCAAATATTCCTCGCGGCCGATCTCGCCGCGGGCATAACGCTCGCCAAGCGCTTTGAGCGCCGCCTTGGCATCATCCCCTGCGTTGACGGAACGGCCAGAGAAGAGGGAACGTACCAGGAACATGATTGCGGCGATGATGCCGATCAGGATCAGGATCCACAGCAATCCCCCGAAGAGCATGCCGTACCCACCGTATCCCATCATGCCAGGCCCCATCCCATAACCGTATCCGTACCCTGGGTCCATCCATCCATCATGCCATAGCCATAGACGGGATTTGGCAGTGGCTGAGGCGGGCTTTGTACCGGTGTCTGACTGATGGTCGCCGCCGATTGGGCTATGACCGCAACCGGAAAGCTCAACAGACTGACCGCCCCACCTGCAATCCACACGAATTTCCGAATCGTTCCTCTGTTCATGAGTTACCCCCTGGTTCCGCTCCCGGATGCGCAATGGCTGGAACCGTAATCTGAGAGTAGACATTCAGTATAGTAAGCACCGATCGTTACGCAAGCGTCCGCTTGACTTGATCCCTAGAGCGCCTAACCTATTAAAATAATGTGATTAATAAGCGCACACTTCAAGGCACCGCAATGTCAAGCGTGCGAGCTTCTATGGTGGGGCAGACCCTAGGGATCAACCGGTGAGCGGGCGCGCCAACTGCAGGCGGTGGTGTTCGACAAGACCGGGACCTTGACGGAGGAGCGGTTCGGCGTCACGGATGTGGTCGTGCTGGGCGAATATGCCGAAGATGAGGTCGTGCGGCTCGCCGCAGCCCTTGGCTCGAAGCCAGGCCCGAAATTGAAGAATATGGAGTGCCATTGATAGCCTTTTTGCAGGGTGTCTTTGGGTGATCATGATTGCATGCCGCCCGCTTATCCTTTTTTGACGAAAATCTGCTGCAGCAGGCGGTACCAGAGGGGCGGGCGGCGGGGTGAAGCGGGGGGCGGTTCCTCTGATCTTGTGGGCTTTTGGGCCGGGGTTTGGTCCGGCGGGTAGAGATCCACGAGGGTGGCGCCCCAGCCGCTGCGGTCGTTGGCGAGGCGGAAGGCGGCCACAGCGGGTTCCTGGCGGAGGATGGCGTGGACGATTTCGCGCTGGACGCCCTTGCCTTTGCCGTGAATGATGCGGATTTGCGTAATTCCCTGGCGGCGGCAACTGCGCAGGTATTCGCGCACGAGGCTGGGGACTTCGCGGGGACGGAAGGCATGCAGGTCCAGTATTCCATCCAGGGGCAGCGTGGTGGGTCGTGTTTCGTTCATCCTAAGATCCGGCAATGCCCGCAGGCGCAAGGATGACCTCCACGGCAAGTCGCGGCCATGGGCCGCTCCTACGGGTGGTGCGGCGGTTTCCTGATGGCGGGTGCAACTCCGTTCGCTTCACAGCAGGACCCGCTCGATGCCCCCCTGACGCACTTGGGCGATGAAGCGTTGCTGCCAGTCGGCGCCGAGGATGTGCCGAGCCAGTTCGACCACGATGTAGTCGGTATCGAGTCCGGTATCTTCCCGGTAGCGTTCCAGGCCTTGCTGGCAGGCGGGGCAACTGGTGAGGAGGCGGACCTCGCCGTTGTCGGCGTGCTCCCGGCCGGTGAGGGCGCGGATGCCGTCGTGGAGTATTTCTTCCTTGCGGAAACGCAGTTGCGTGGCGATGTCCGGCCGGCTGCTGGCCAGGGTGCCGGCCTCGCCGCAGCAACGTCCCGAGTCTCGCACCGCCTGCCCCAGCAGTTCCTGGGTAACCTGCAAGGGTTTGTAGGTCTTCATGGGGCTGTGGCAGGGGTCGTGATAGAGATATTGCACGCCTTCCACCCCGTCGAGCTTGACCCCTTTTTCCATGAGGTATTCATGGATGTCGAGGAGACGGCAACCGGGGAAGATCTGCTGGAACTGGTACTGCATGAGTTGATCCATGCAGGTGCCGCAGGACAGGATCACGGTCTTGATATCCAGGTAATTCAGGGTGTTGGCGATGCGATGGAAGAGCACCTGGTTGCGCACCGAGATTTCCTGGCCCTTGTCGTCCTGGCCGGCGGCGGTCTGGGGGTAGCCGCAGCAGAGATAGCCGGGGGGCAGGACGGTTTGCGTGCCCTGGGCGTGCAGCATGGCGAGGGTAGCGAGGCCGATCTTGCTGAAGAGGCGTTCGCTGCCGCAGCCGGGGAAGTAGAAGACGGCGTCGCTGTCCTCCGTGACCTTTTGCGCGTCGCGGAGGATGGGCACCGTTTCGCTGCCTTCCAGGCCGAGAAGCTGGCGCATGGTCTGGGCGCTCATGTCCGTAGGCAGGGGTTTGCGCAGGAGGTGGATGACCTCGGCGCGGATGCCGGACTTTTCCGTGGTGGCGGGTGGGGGGCCCTTGGGCAGCCAGGGTTTGGCGATCTCGTGGGCGAGAGCCTGGACGCGATAGGCGGTTTGCAGCACGCCACGGCGCAGGAAGTGCACGGTGCGCGGTTCCGTGGTGTTGAGGTAGCTCATGGCCAGTCTGGTGCCGAAGTTGAAGGATTTCTCGCCCCGGGCGCGCAGGATGTTGCGCATGTGGACGGAGACCTTGCCGAAGTCGATGTCCACCGGGCAGGGGGTTTCGCATTTGTGGCAGGTGGTGCAGTGGTCAGCCACGTCGTTCATGGCGGTGAAATGCTGGCGCGAGACGCCGCGGCGGGTCTGTTCCTCATAGAGAAATGCCTCGATGAGGAGCCCGGTGGCGAGGATCTTGTTGCGCGGCGAATAAAGAAGGTTGGCGCGGGGGATGTGGGTCATGCACACCGGCTTGCACTTGCCGCAGCGCAGGCAGTCCTTGATCTCGGCGTTGAGGGCCCCCAGTTCGCTGGCTTCCAGCAACAGGGCCTCCTGCTCGACGAGTTGCAGGGACGGTGTATAGGCGCCGTCGAGGCCGGAGCCCGGCAGGAGTTTGCCGGGATTGAAGAGCCCGTGGGGGTCCACCTGGGCCTTGTAGGCGGCAAATGCCTGGACCTTTTCGGGCTCCAACCAGCGCATCTTGGTGATGCCGATGCCGTGTTCGCCGGAAATGACGCCGCCCAGGGAAAGGGCCAAGGCCATGATGCGGTCGACGATGCGGTCGGCCTCCCGGAGCATGGCGTAGTCGCTGGAGAGGACGGGGATGTTGGTGTGGACGTTGCCATCGCCGGCATGCATGTGCAGGGCGACGAAGAGCCGGCTGCGGCGCAATTCCTGGTGGCTGCGGAGCATTTCCTGACGCACACCGGCAAAGGCCTCGCCGCCGAATATCCCATTCAGGGTTTTGCCCAGCTCCCGGCGGTAACTGATGCGCAGGCTGCGGCGCAGGAGGAGGTCGATGAGGCGGTCGCCAGGGCGCAAGTCGCGGCGGGCGGCCTCATCCAGTAAGTCGTCGTGGTCTGCCGCAGCCTCGTCGAGGCCGTCGGCGATGGCCTGCCAGCGTTTGGCCACCCCATCCAGCAGGGCCTTGGCCTCTTGTTGCTTGGCGACGATGATGGCGCGGTTTTCGGCGCTGTCCTCGAAGTCCTTGGCCTGGCGCAACTGCGGCAGCAGGTCACCCTGGAGATAATCGCCCAGGGCGGCGACGATGGCGCGTTTGTTGCGTAGTGATTGCTCGATGTTGATGCGTTCGATGCCGCTGCTGTAGTCGGCAAGGCGTTCTAGGGGGATGACCACATCTTCGTTGATCTTGAAGGCGTTGGTATGGGCGGCGATGGCGGCGGTGCGGGCGCGGTCGGCCCAGAAGCGGCGCTGGGATTCGGGGCTGGTGGCGATGAAGCCCTCCGCCCCGCGGGCATTGGCCAGCCGCACCACGGCGGCCGCCGTGGTCCCCAGGGCCTGCTCGTCGTCGCTGGCGAGATCCGCGAGCAGGACCATCTTGGGCAGGCCGCGGCCGGAGGCCTTGCTGCTGTATTTCACCGCCTTGACATAGCGTTCGTCGAGGTGCTCCAGACCGGTGAGGAGGATCTGCGGCTGTTGCTCGACATAGGCCTTGATCTCGACGATGGCGGGAACGGCCTGCTGCAGGTCGTCGCCATAGAACTCCAGGCAGAGGGTACGCTGATGGCTGGGGAAGCGGTGCAGAAGGAAGCGGCCGGAGGTGATGATGCCGTCACAGCCCTCTTTCTGGATGCCGGGCAGTCCGCCGAGGAACTTGTCGGTGACATCCTTGCCCAGCCCTGCCTTGCGCAGACTCTGGCCAGTCAGGGTGAGGATCTCCGGCGTGCGGATGGGCGTGTGACCATCGGCGGCGAAACGGCTGAGCCGGAAGCGCACGCTTTCCTGATCATGGATCTTGCCCAGGTTGTGATCGAGCCTCTCCACCTCCAGCCATTGGGCGTCGGCAGTGATCATGCGCCAGGAGAGGAGATTGTCGAGGGCCGTGCCCCAGAGGACGGCCTTTTTGCCGCCGGCATTCATGGCGATGTTGCCGCCGATGGTGGAGGCGTCCATGGAGGTGGGGTCCACGGCAAAGACCAGCCCGGCGGCCTCGGCGGCCTCGGCTACGGTTTTGGTGATGACCCCCGCCCCCGCGGCGATGCTGGGAATGGCTTGGTCCAAGCCGGGGGGGGCGATGTACTCGACGGGGCTAAGGCCTTCCAGCTTTTCGGTGTTGATGACCGCGCAATGGGTGCTCAGGGGGATGGCCCCGCCGGTGTAGCCGGTGCCCCCGCCGCGGGGAATGATCTGCAGGCCGAGTTCGCTGCAGGCCACGACCATGCGCTGCACCTCGGCCTCGTTCTCCGGATAGAGCACCACGAAGGGATACTCCACCCGCCAGTCCGAGGCGTCTGTGACGTGGGCGACGCGGGCATAGGCGCTGAAGTCGGCATTATCCTTGCGGGTGATGCGCGCAAAGCGCTTCGCCGCTCGCTGGCGCAGGGCCCGCTGGGCATCAAAGGCAGCGATGAAGCTGCCCACGGCGGCCTCGGCCAGTTGCAGGAGGCGTTGCACCAGGGCGTTGCCGTCGGCGCGGCTGGCGATGTCCTGCAGGCGGTGGCGGATGGCCGCCCACAGGGCTTCGCGGCGGTGGCGATCGGCGGCGAGGTCGTCCTGGATATAAGGGTTGCGCTGGACCACCCAGAGATCACCCAGGACCTCGAAGAGCATCCGCGCCGAGCGCCCGGTCACGCGCTGGGCGCGCAGGTCTTCGAGGATGCGCCAGGCCTCGACGCCGATGAGGCGCTGGACGATTTCGGCATCGGAAAAGGAGGTGTAGTTATAGGGGATTTCCCGCAGGCGTTGGGTCATAGGTCGATGGCCAGATTGTCAATGAGGCGGGTCCGGCCCAGCCGCGCTGCCGCAAACCAGCGTGCCCCCGGGCGGGCGTGGGGGAGGGACTGCAGGCTGGTGCCGTCCCGCAGTTCCAGATATTCGACGGCGAAACCCGCCAGTTCAAGGCTTTCCCGCGTTGCCTGGGCGAGGAGGGCTGGGTCGGCATCGGATTCCTTGCTGCGCCGGACGAGTTCTTGCAGGTGTTGAAAGAGCAACGGCGCGATGCGGCGTTCCTCGGTGCTGAGATACTGATTCCGGGAGCTGTAGGCGAGGCCGTCGGCCTCCCGTTGGGTAGGCGCGGGGAGCAATTGCACGGCAAAGTTGCAGTCCTCCAGGAGCCGTTGCACGACACGCAACTGCTGATAGTCCTTCTCGCCCAGGACCAGGACCTCGGGGGCGACCATGTGCAGGAGTTTGCTGAGCACCGTGCTGACCCCGGCGAAGTGCCCGGGCCGGGAACGGCCGCAGAGCACGCTGCTCAGGCTGCGCGGCGGCAGGACGATGGCGAGGTCCTGGCGGCCGTAGGGATACATGGCGTTGTCATCGGGGGCAAAGACATTCTGGCAGCCCGCCTCACCCAAGAGTTGCAGGTCGCTGCCGAGGTTGCGGGGGTAGCGGTCGAAATCCTCCCCTGGGCCAAACTGCAGGGGATTGACGTAAATACTGACGAGGACGTGGTCGGCGCGGGCGGCGGCCATGCGTACCAGGGCCAGGTGCCCGGCGTGGAGGTTGCCCATGGTGGGGACCAGGGCCAGGGTCCCCTTGAGAGCCTGCCGCCAGTGGCGCAACCCCGCAATTTCCTTGAAGATGGCCATGCCTTACCGCTCCTGGCGCGGGGGGAAGTGCCCGCTGCGCACTTCCTCGGCATAGCGGCTGAGGGCGCCCGTCACCAAGCCGGCGCCGTCGAGGTATTGGCGGGCAAAGGCGGGACTGCCGCCGGGGGCCAGGCCCAGGACGTCATGCAGGACCAGGACCTGGGCGTCGGTGTCGGGCCCGGCGCCAATGCCGATGGTGGGGATGGCTAGGTTGCGGGTGATTTCTGCGCCCAATTCCGCCGGTACGGCCTCGATCACCAGCAGACGCGCCCCGGCGGCGGCCAGGGCGGCGGCGTCTTCGCGCAGGTGCTGGGCGCCCTGCGCATCGGTCCCCTGACGGCGAAAGCCGCCCCACTGACGCACCCGCTGGGGGGTGAGGCCGATATGGCCGCAGACGGCAACCCCGCGCTGGGCGAGGAAGGCGACGGTTTCGGCCATTTCCCGGCCGCCTTCCAGCTTGACCATGTCGGCGCCGGCGCGCAGCAGGGCGGCGGCGCTGGACCAGGCCTGCCCGGGGCTCCCTTCATAGCTGCCGAAGGGCAGATCGGCGATGAGCAGGCAGCTACCGGCACCGCGCGCCGCCATGCGGGTGTGGTAACAGACCTGCTCCAGGCTGACGCCCAAGGTGTCCGCCTCGCCCGCCACCACCATGCCCAGTGAGTCGCCCACGAGAATGCCGTCCAAGCCAGCCTGGGCGGCGAAGTGGGCAAAAGGGTAGTCGTAGGCAGTGATCAGGGCGCGCTTGCGGCCTGCAGCTTTATCGCCCTGCCAGTCCTGCAGTTTTTTACTCATGGCGCTTGGGTCTCGTTTCGCGTGGGTAGGGCGTCGCTGACGCGCGTTAGAATTTGCTTATAGTGATCGGGATCCGCCACAAAATCCACCTGATCGGTGGCAAAATCCAGACAGGGGCCCGGATATTGGGCGCGCCATTGGGCATAGGCGGCACTCACCCGGCGCAGGTAATCATAGCGTAGTCGGGTCTCGTAGGGGGCATGACGCCGTTGTACCCGCGCCCAGAGCGTATCCAGGGGGGCGTGGAGGAAAATCAGCAAATCCGGCGCGGGGGGGCGGCTGTCGATGGCCTGCGCCACTTGTCGATACAGGCCGAGTTCGGCAGGGGAGAGGGTCAAGGCGGCAAAGATCTCGCCCTTGGCACCGCAAAAGTCGCTCACCATGCCCCGGGTAACCGACATGTCCCGCCATTGCGCATGCCGTTGCAGCAGAAAATAGATCTCGGTGGCGAGGGCCGGATGCGATGGTCTGGTGTAAAAATCCGCCAGGAAGGGGTTTTCCGCCGGTTGCTCCAGCAGGAGGCGGGTACCCAGGCTGGCACTCAGCCGCTGGGCGAGACTGGTCTTGCCCGCCCCCATGGAACCTTCGATGGCAATATGGACGTCTGCCATCATATGGAGGCCGCCGTTCGCCTGGGTCGCTCCTGCTGGTCCCGATCGTCGGACAGAACCTTGATCCCTTGCCCATGCACGGTGGCCGGGAGGTGGTCGTTGACGCAGCCGGCACCGGGAATGCGCAATTGCGGGTCGTATTCGGCCAATGGCAGCAACACGAAGGCGCGCTCATGGAGCCGTGGATGGGGGAGGGTCAGGGTAGGGCTACGGACGATGGCGTCGCCGTAGATCAGCAGGTCCAGATCGAGCATGCGCGGCCCCCAATAGACTTCCCGGCTGCGCTGCCGCCCGGCCTGTGTTTCGAGCTTGTGCAGGGCGTGCAGCAGGTCGAGGGGGGCGAGGGTGGTCAGCATCCGCACTACCGCGTTGGTGAAATCCGGCTGCTGCGGGCCGCCTACGGGCTGAGTCCGGTAGAGGCGGGAGCGCCACGTCACCTGGCAGCCGCCGAGATCCCGCAGCGCCGCCATGGCGTCCCGCAACTGCTGCCCGGGATCACCCATATTGCTGCCCAAGCCAATCCAGCAGGTTATGGCTTGCAGGGGGGCTGTTTCAAGTTGTTCAGGAGCCATTGTCGGGCCGATTCCTTATCGCTGATTTCTCCATCCAGCCGGGCGTCGCGCAGCCGCTTCAGCCACTGGCCCACCGCAGGCCCGGGCGCAAGCCCCAAGGCCATGATTTCTTTGGCGCTCAGGGGGGAAGCGAGGTGCCGATCCGTCTGCAGATAGGCCAATCCCGCCGCCTGTGTCGGCCCCTGCGGATGCCCTGCCAGCAGGGCCAGCACCCCCTCCACGCGCAGTTGCGAGAGCAGGGCCCGGCGCTGGCTGGGGCGTACCCCGCGAGCGAGTTGGGCGGCGATCTCGGGCAGGCGCTGCAGATCGTTCTGAATTTCATCAGCCCCGCCAACCTGGAAATAGTTTAAGCGTTCTTGCCGTTCTGCCCAAGGGATATCGTGCCAGAGGATGCGCAGAAAAAGGGTGTCCTGCAGCAGGGGCTCCCGGGAAAAGGAAAGCTGAAACCAGTCGCGCAGGGTAAGGGCCCTTTGCACCGTGGCGAAAAGCGCGGCGGGGTCCGCGGGCGGCGGGCGCAGGAGCGGCCAGAGCCGCCATTCCTGCAGGAGGCGCAGGGCGGGCAGCAGATCGGAGAGTTGCAGGAGATAACGGATCTCCCGCCACAGGCGCGGCCCGCTGAGATGGCGGAAGATGTCGATGGCCAAGGCATTTTTCATCAGCCCTAGGGTGTGCGCTTCCATCTCGAACCGGAAGCGGGCGGAAAAGCGCAGGGCGCGCAGGATGCGGGTAGGGTCTTCAATGAAAGAAAGGGTATGCAACACGCGCAGGCGCCCCTCCTGAAGATCGGACAAGCCGCGATAGGGATCCAGAAGCTGCCCGAAGGAAGCGGGATTGAGGGCGATGGCCATGGCATTGATGGTGAAATCCCGTCGCCACAGATCGGCCTGGATGCCCCCGGCCTGGACGATGGGCAGGGCGCCTGGTTGGGGATAGTGTTCGATCCTGCTGCTGGCCAGATCCAGACGGAACTGATCGGCAAAGCGCAAGGTGGCGGTGCCGAAGCGCGGATGGCTGTGCAGGTGGCTGGCGGATACGGCCGCTGCCAAATCTGCGGCCAGGCGCAAGGCGTCGCCTTCGATGACGACGTCGATATCCGTCATGCTGCGCTGCAGGAGGAGATCGCGCACGCAACCGCCCACCAGGTAGGCGCTGCTGCCCATAGCCGCCGCCCGCCGCCCCAGTTCCTGTAGGCGCGAGATGGCCGCTTCACCCCACTGCCGGTGGATTTCGCCGTGCAGGTAGTGCCGACCGACGCGGCGCTCCGGAGCGAAGGGCAGGGGGGTTTCGGCGCGTTGCAGGTCCGTGGCGGTAATGATGCCCTGCAATGGCCCCGTTTCTCCCTGCACGGCGAGCATCGGATGGCGTGCCTCCAGGAGCAGGGTGCGCAGGGTGCTGATGGGTGTTTCCGGCGCGACCTCCGGCAGGGGTTCGGCATAGGCCCGCACCGCTTGCCCGGCCAGCCCATGACGTATCCCGTTCTCCAGGAGTTGGCGGTGGACATAGCCCAACGCCCGCCCGTTTTCCACCACGGGCATGCCCCGGTGAGGGGTCTGGCCCAGGGCTGCGGCGGCTTCCCCCAGCAGGGTATCGGCGGGGTAGGTGAAAATGGCGCGATTCATGATTGCCGCGGCTTGGTGCATCATGGGCCCGAAGTAGTTTTGCAGGATGCGCAGTAGAAGTTGTTCCGCCTCCGCCAGAGTGCTGTCGTGGAGCACTGCGGCGGCGGCCTCCCGTTGTCCCCCGCCACCCAGATCATGGAAGATGTGTTCCAAGGGGACGTTGCCGCGGCTGCGGCCGATGGCCGTAACGTGTTTACCCTGGGTGATCAGGGCAATGGCGGCATCGGCGCGGGCGCTGGCCAGGGCGTGGTGGACGATGCGACCCCCATCATGGATGGGGCCGTTCCAGCTTATGGCACTCAACCACAGCGCCGGATCTCGTTCCTGAACCCAGCGCCCTTCCTGCAAGAGGTGGTCCAGCAGCGCGATCTGTTCGGCCGTGAGGGCGCTGCGCAGCATCTCCCCTGCCCAGGCCAAGTCCGCCCCTTGCTCCAGCAGCCAGGCGCAAGCGCGCAGGTCCCTGGGGGTTACATTGGGAGTGCGCAGATGATCCGTATCTTCCAGAATGCCCAGAAGCATCAGGGACGCTTCCAGGGGCGAAGGCTGGAGACGCAGCCCTTGCAGGGCCTCGACGAGCAGGGTAGTGCAGGCACCGGTGGCGGCGCGGTGCACTTCAGCCCCGACGATATCCCCTTGCAAGGGCGGGTGATGGTCGTAAATGATCCATTCCTGCACTTCCCCAAGCAAGGCGGCGGGCGGGCCAACGCGTTCGGCCTGACTGCAATCAACCAAAATGACCCGGGTGGCAGGGTGCCGCTGGAGGAGGTCCGGCTCACCCAGGCGCGCGCCCATTTCCGGACGTTCCTGGAGCAGGCGGTGCAGATCGGGGCTGGTGCCATGGGGCAGGAGCGGGGTGTAGTCGGGGTAGAGGAGAGAGGCGCCAATGAGAGCGCCAAAGGCATCCAGATCGGCTTGCTGGTGGGGAAGGATATATGCCCCTGCCACCGCCGTCAGTCCGTTTCTCCATCCATGGGAGATGCGTCGCCCGGGTCCTTCGCACTCTCGTTGCGCGGTCCCCGGCGCCGGTCGCGGCGTCGTGGCCGACGGCGCGTGGCCGGGAGCGGGCCGAGTTCCTGTTCCTGACCGCGATCCTCCTCCCGCGCCTGGGCGACCAGCGCCTCGCGTGCGCCGTGGTCGGCCTCCTGAAAGGCCAGCCACCATTGGGGCAGGGCTGCGCTTATTTCACCGGCGCGGCTGCGCAATTCCAGGAAGTCAAAGGCGGCGCGAAAGCGCGGGTGGGCGAGCAAGGCATAAGGACGGCGGCCGCCGCGCCGCTGAAAACGGGCCTGCAGATCCCAGATCTCGCGCATGGGCAGGGAAAAACGGCGCGGCACGGTCACCCGCCCGGAAGCCTCCTGGAGCAGTTCGGCAGCCGCCCGTTGCAGGGCAAGGGCTGGGGAGTCCCCGGCGCTTGCCCGGGTGGCACACTGAATCTGCAGCGCCGGCCAGAGCAGGGCGGCAAAAAGAAAGGCGGGGGTTACGGACTTGCCGGCGGCGACGCGCTCATCGGTGCCCTCCAGGGCCAGTTGCAAGAGGCGCCGTGACGGTTCCAGGGCATCCTCGGCGAGCGCTGCCTCCACCGTCGGAAAGAGTATCGCAAAGAGGCCATGCTGGCGCAGGAGTTCAAAGCTGGCCAGACCGTGTCCCGTCAGGAAGAGCTTGAGGGTTTCATCGAAAAGCCGGGCGGGAGGTACTTCGGCCAGGAGCGATCGGCACTCCGCCATGGGTTCCTGGGCGGCTTCGTCGAGGCGGAAACCGAGTTTGGCGGCAAAGCGCACCGCCCGCAGCATGCGCACCGGATCCTCGCTGTAGCGGGTGCGCGGGTCACCGATCATGCGCAGACGGCCGGCGCGGAGGTCTTCGAGACCTGTGGAAAAATCCAGGATGCTGCGATCGGCAATATTATAATAAAGGGCGTTGGCGGTAAGGTCGCGGCGCTGGGCGTCCTCTTCCAGAGAGCCATAACTGTTGTCGGCCAGAATGCGGCCGCTGGCGCTGCGCTCGCCGGCGTCCTGCTGCTCCGCCGATCCGCCGCGAAAGGTGGCGACCTCGATGATCTCTTCGCCAAACTGGACATGGGCCAGGATGAAGCGGCGACCAATGAGGCGGGCATTGCGCCGGAAGAGCTTGCGCACCTGTTCGGGACGGGCATCCGTGGCCACGTCGAAATCCTTGGGCTCCCGCCCCAACAGGAGATCGCGAACACTGCCGCCCACCAGATAGGCCTGGAAACCCGCCCGGTGCAGGCCGTTGAGGACCTGCAGGGCGCCATAGCTCAACTGGCGACGGGAGATTTCATGCTCCGTCCGGGGAATGACCCGCGCCGAGAGTGGGGCCCCGGAAACCACCGGGCCGGCCGGCTCCGCCAATGTCACCGCTCCCATGGTCTTCGGGGCGAGCTGTTCTGCAAGAAAGGCTTTCAGCGATACCAAGGGCGATCTCTATATGGGCTAGTCATCATGGAATCCAGTGTAACCGAAACAAGGCATAAAAAGCAGTGGGTCTGAGCCAGGACTTCGCCCCCGCCCCGGGGCATTCGCCGGCAGCCCGTGGGTGCTGGTCCGGACGGTATCCATTGGCCAATGCCGGAATGAGGATCCAACTGCGGCTGGAAAGTCGTCGCATCGCCCGGTATCATAGGGGATGCCTTAACCATGGGGCTGGGAACGTGATACCCGGCCCTTTTCTCGTTTTGGGGGAAATTACATGCAACTCATCGGTGAAGCCCTGACCTTCGATGATGTGCTCCTGGTCCCTGCCCATTCGGCGGTGCTCCCGCGCCATGTGCGCATCGATACGCAATTCAGCCGCCGTATCCGCATCAATATTCCCTTGCTCTCTGCTGCGATGGATACGGTGACGGAGGCGGCCATGGCCATTGCCATGGGCCAGGAGGGCGGCATCGGCATCATCCATAAAAACATGGCGCCCGAGCAGCAGGCAGCCCTGGTGCGGCGGGTGAAGAAATTCGAGGCGGGCGTGATCAAGGACCCCATCACCACCCGCGCCGATGTCAGCATCCGTGAAGTGTTGCAGTTGATGGCCGAACATGGCATTTCCGGGGTGCCGGTGGTGGATGGCGAGCGGCTGGAGGGGATCGTCACCCACCGCGACCTGCGTTTTGAAACCCGCCTGGAAGCCCCTGTCAGCAGTGTCATGACGCCCCGGGAGCGGCTGGTGACCGTACCCGAAGGCACGAGTCTGGAGGTCACCAAGGCGCTGCTCCATCAGCATCGCATTGAAAAAATACTGGTGGTGAATGGCCAATTTGCCCTGCGGGGGCTGATCACGGTCAAGGATATTCGCAAGGCCACGGAGCATCCCCTGGCCTGCCGCGACAACCAGGGCCGCCTCCTGGTCGGCGCGGCGGTGGGCGTGGGGGAGGGCACCGCCGAGCGGGTCACGGCCCTGGCGGAAGCGGGAGTGGATGTCATCATTGTCGATACCGCCCACGGGCATAGTCAGGGCGTGCTGGATCGGGTCACCTGGATCAAGACCCATTTCCCCGAGATCGATGTGATCGGCGGCAACATCGCCACGGCCGAGGCCGCCCTGGCCCTGGCCGATGCCGGTGCCGATGGGGTGAAGGTGGGCATTGGTCCCGGCTCCATCTGCACCACACGCATCGTCGCCGGCGTCGGAGTGCCGCAGATCACTGCCATCAGCAACGTGGCGGAGGCCCTGGCCCCCCGGGGCATCCCCCTGATTGCCGACGGCGGCATACGCTTCTCCGGGGATTTTGCCAAGGCCCTGGCTGCCGGCGCCCATTCGGTCATGGTCGGCGGTTTGCTGGCCGGTACCGACGAAGCCCCGGGCGAGATTGAGCTGTATCAGGGCCGCTCCTACAAGGCCTACCGGGGCATGGGCTCCCTGGGGGCCATGCAGCAGGGCTCCGCCGACCGCTATTTCCAGGACGCCAGTCCCGAGGCCCCCAAGCTCGTTCCCGAGGGTGTGGAAGGGCGGGTGCCATACAAGGGGCCCGCCGGACAGGTGATCCACCAGCTCCTCGGCGGCCTGCGGTCCAGCATGGGTTATCTGGGCGCCGAGCATCTGGAGGCCCTGCGCAGCCGCGCCCGCTTCATCAAGATCACCCAGGCCGGGGTGCGCGAAAGTCATGTCCACGACGTCACCATCACCAAGGAAGCACCCAACTACCGGGTGGAGTAATCATTATGCACGAGCGCATTCTCATCCTCGATTTCGGTTCCCAGTACACCCAGCTCATCGCCCGGCGGGTGCGGGAAGCCCATGTCTACTGCGAGATTCACCCCTGCACCATGGCTCTGGCGGACATGGCCGCCTGGCAACCCCGGGGCATCATCCTTTCGGGTGGCCCGTCCTCGGTCCAGGATCCGGGCGCACCGACGGTGGACAAGGGGCTCTTTGATCTGGGCATACCCGTGCTGGGCATCTGCTATGGTCTGCAACTCATGACCCACCTGCTGGGCGGGCGGGTGGCGGCGGCGGAACACCGCGAATATGGCCGTGCCTTGCTGCATATCCGCGAGGCGGTAGGCCCCTTTCTGCCCTTTGCCGGTGAGCAGAGGGTACAGGAAGTGTGGATGAGCCATGGCGACCGTATCGAGGTCCTGCCGCCAGGCTTTCGCGTCCTTGCCGCCAGTGACAACTCTCCTCTGGCGGCCATTGGCGATCCGGTCCGCCATCTCTATGGCGTGCAGTTCCATCTGGAAGTCGTCCACACCCCGGCCGGCAGCGAGATGCTTACCTCCTTCGTGCGCGGGGTCTGCGGCTGTCACGGGCAGTGGACCATGAGTTCCTATCGGGAAACGGCGGTGGCCGCGGTGCGCCAGCAGGTGGGGAAGCGCAAGGTCATCGCCGCGCTTTCTGGCGGCGTGGATTCCGCGGTGACGGCGGTGCTCATCCACCGCGCCATTGCCGATCAACTCACCTGTATCTTTGTGGACAATGGCTTGCTGCGGGCTGGCGAGGCGGAAAAAGTGGCGGCGGTCTTCGCCAACTATCTGAAGATCCCGCTGCGGGTGGTGGATGCCAGAAGTCGTTTCCTCCAAACCCTCGCGGGGGTGACGGATCCGGAACAGAAGCGCAAGCGCATTGGCGGCCTTTTCATCGAGATCTTCGAGGAAGAGGCCCAGGCCATTGGCGATGCCGATTTTCTGGCCCAGGGCACTCTCTATCCCGACGTCATCGAATCCATCTCCTTCAAGGGCCCCAGCGCCACCATCAAATCCCATCACAATGTCGGCGGGCTGCCCGAACGGATGCGTTTGCAACTGGTGGAGCCCCTGCGCGAACTGTTCAAGGACGAGGTGCGGGAATTGGGGCGGGAATTGGGTATGCCCGAGGACATCATCCGTCGCCAGCCCTTCCCGGGGCCGGGCTTGGCCATCCGCTGTCTGGGCGAAGTGAGCGGTCCCCGTCTGGAGATCCTCCGCCGGGCCGATCGCATCGTCATGGACGAAATCCGTGAGGCCGGTCTCTACGACCACATCTGGCAGGCCTTTGCCGTCCTCTTGCCGGTGCGCAGCGTGGGCGTGATGGGTGATTCCCG
>JABEBX010016239.1_pt1 | contig 41841 bp, 41 predicted proteins | sample 7245971 | NCBI WGS metagenome assembly JABEBX01 (sample SAMN14506365, study PRJNA622280) | hot springs metagenome | biome: hot spring [ENVO:00000051]|acidic hot spring [ENVO:00002120]; feature: spring [ENVO:00000027]|sediment [ENVO:00002007]; material: sediment environment [ENVO:01001048]... | reverse complement strand
ACCAAGGGGAAGGAGCAGCATGTATCGGTACCGGCCCATGCGGTAGACGAGAAGACCTTTGTGGAAGGCAAGATGTTTGATGGTTCCTCCATTGCTGGTTGGAAGGGTATCAATGAGTCGGACATGGTGCTGCTGCCCGAGGCCAGCTCTGCCGTTCTGGATCCCTTCACCGATGAGGTGACCCTGAATCTGCGCTGCGACGTTCTCGAACCGGCCACGGGTCAGGGCTACGGTCGGGATCCCCGGTCCCTGGCCAAGCGGGCCGAGGCCTATCTGGCGAGCACGGGGATAGCCGATACGGCCTACTTTGGTCCCGAGAACGAATTCTTCGTCTTTGACTCCATTACCTGGCGGGTGGAGATGAGCGGTTGTGGCTACCAGATCGATGCCGAAGAAGCGGCCTGGAACTCCAATAAGGCCTATGAGGCCGGCAACATGGGTCATCGCCCGGGAGTCAAGGGGGGCTATTTCCCGGTCCCGCCAGTGGACTCGGCCCAGGACCTGCGTTCGGCCATGTGCCTGGCGCTGGAAGAAATGGGGCTCAAGGTAGAGGTACACCATCACGAAGTGGCCACTGCTGGTCAGCACGAGATCGGGGTAGCCTTCAACACCCTGGTGCGCAAGGCCGATGAGGTACAGATCCTCAAGTATGTGATCCACAACGTGGCTGCCGCCTACGGGCAGACCGCCACCTTCATGCCCAAGCCCATTGTTGGTGACAATGGCAGCGGGATGCATGTACACCAGTCCCTGGCCAAGGATGGCAAGAACCTCTTTACGGGAGATCTCTATGGGGGTCTATCGGAGCTGGCCCTGTACTACATCGGCGGCATCATCAAGCACGCCAAGGCCCTCAACGCCCTGACCAATCCCAGCACCAACAGCTACAAGCGCCTGGTCCCCCACTTCGAGGCCCCGGTGCTCTTGGCCTACTCGGCCCGCAACCGCTCGGCCTCGATCCGGATTCCCTATGTGACCAATCCCAAGGCCCGGCGCATTGAGGTCCGTTTCCCTGACTCCACCGCCAATCCCTATCTGGCCTTCAGTGCCATGATGATGGCGCTGGCTGGAAGGCTATCTGGCCCTCAAATGGGACGAGGTCCAGACCCTGCGCATGACCACCCACCCAGTGGAGTTCCAGATGTACTACAGCCTCTGATCCTTTGGTGTTGCCTCGCTCCTTGCAAACCCCGCCCTGTGCGGGGTTTGCCTTGACAAGTGGGCTGTTATTGACCAATTGCAGATAGAGAAAATTTTTGAGGAGGTTGTGTCATGTCGCGAATAGCTGGCCGGAGATTTGGATCTACCTTGGTGCTATTACTGACCCTGCTTGCAGGCCATGGCAATGCACAGGCGGCCATTTATCGCTGGGTTTCTCCCGATGGCGTGGTCAGTTACGGTGGTAACCCTCCGGCCAACGCGCGCAATGTGGAGACTTTGGACGGTCTTCCGGCAGTGTCTTCGGCAGCACCGGCAACCCCGGCTCCAAAACCCGCAGCGCCAGTGACCGAGTCGGTGGCGCCAAGCCAATCCCCTGCTGCTGGCAACAGTGATCGCAAGGCCCTGCAAGCCGAGCTGGCAGCGGCCCGCTTGCAGTTGGCCCAAGCAACCACGGCCTATGAGCAGGGCAAGGCCGTCCGTCTCGGTAATGAGCGAAATTATGCCCATTATCTGCAGCGGATTGATCAACTCAAGGAAGCCGTCCACGTAGCCCAACTGCGCGTCTTGGTCTTGGAGCATCAACTCGCCCAGTGAGCAGAGCCCTGACTGGACCTTTGTGCCGCGCTTGCGTACCATACGCCCAGGCGGAAAAGTCAAGCATGCGCTTGGCTCACAAGGGATCCCATGCCCCGTATCTTGCTCAGCAATGACGATGGTTATCTAGCTCCAGGACTCGCTGCCTTGGCTGCAGCAGTGCGGTCTTTGGGCTCTGTAGAGGTGGTGGCGCCAGAGCAAGACCGTAGCGGCGCCAGTAACTCCCTTACCTTGGACCGCCCCCTGCGGGTGCGAAAGGGTCATAATGGTTTTCATTATCTGGTGGGGGGCACTCCTACGGATTGTGTCCATCTGGCAGCGACGGGCATCCTTCCGGAACGACCCGAGATGGTCATCTCGGGAATCAATCGGGGCGCCAACATGGGTGATGACGTCCTGTACTCTGGAACCGTTGCCGCGGCCATGGAAGGTCGACATTTGGGGATGCCGGCAATGGCGATTTCCTTGGCAGGGCGAGAGCCAGAGCACTACGAGGCTGCAGCCCGAGTCGCCGCTCAGCTTCTGGAAGGGTTACTGCGGAATCCCCTGCCTGGGGATACCATTCTCAATGTGAATGTGCCTGACCTGCCCTATGAAGAAATACGGGGTGTTGAAGTGACTCGCCTTGGTCGTCGACACAAAAGCGATCTTCTCATGCCTGCCGCCGATCCCCGGGGCGAGCCCGTGTACTGGATCGGACCTTCGGGTCAAGAGGCGGATGGGGGTCCAGGAACGGATTTTGATGCACTTCGCCGTGGCTATGTCTCCATTACTCCTCTCGATCTCGATATGACTCGATACGGCTTTATGTCGGAGCTTTCCCAATGGCTGCAGTGTTGCAAGAACTGAAACCGCTGGCCGAGTTGGGAATGATCTCGCCGCGCAGTCGCGCGCGGATGATCCGCTCCTTACGGCAGCAAGGTATCCAAGATCAACAGGTGCTGGCAGCCATGGAACGGGTCCCCCGCCACCTTTTTGTTGCCGAGGCATTGGCGAGCCGGGCCTATGAGCCCGTGTCACTTCCCATTGGTTGGGGACAGACCATCTCGCAACCCATGATGGTTGCCCGGATGCTGGCGAGCCTATTGGCAGCGAACCGCCCCCGGCGTGTGCTGGAAATCGGCACGGGATCAGGTTATCAGACCGCTTTGTTGGCGGCATTGGGCCTGGAGGTATGCAGTATCGAGCGGATCGAGGGCCTGGCCCGGGCGGCCCAAGCTCGTTTATTTGCTTTGGGTTTTCAACGGGTGCAATTACGGTTGGGTGATGGTGGTCAAGGTTGGCAGGAGCAAGCTCCCTTTGATGCCATTATTTTCACGGCAGCGGTGCCCTGTGCCTTGCCACCGCTATTTCACCAACTGCGTGCCGGTGGAACCTTGCTGATGCCACAGGAACTGCAAGGGGGGCCTGGATCAGGAGTTGGAACTGGCGGAAGGAGAGCCCGAAAACCTTACCGAGAGTGACAGCCCCGATCCGGTCTTGGCGGAGCATGGCCCCGATTGGGATGCTACGCAATGCTATCTTCAGGAAATTGGTCACAATCCACTGCTGACCGCTCTGGAAGAGGTGGAGCTGGGAAGGCTGGTGCAACAGGGCAATGCCGATGCCCGTCGGCGGATGATCGAGTGTAATTTGCGCCTGGTAGTGCGCCTGGCCCGCCGGTATGTCAATCGGGGTTTGCCACTCTTGGACCTGATCGAGGAGGGCAACCTGGGACTCATGCATGCGGTGGAAAAATTTGATCCCGAACGGGGATTTCGTTTTTCCACGTATGCTACGTGGTGGATTCGTCAAAACATTGAGCGGGCGCTCATGAACCAGACCCGCACCATCCGTCTACCTATCCATGTCACCAAGGAGCTTGCCTCGATTCTGCGCGCGGCCCGCTGCCTGGAGCAGAAACTCCATCGGGATCCGAGCCCCGAGGAATTGGCTGCCGCGCTGGAGCGACCCATTGACGAAATTCGCAATTGTCTGGAAATGGACAATCGGGTGGGGAGTCTGGATGCTGGGCTTGGTCGGGAAGGCGAGCGCAATCTCCAGGAAACTGTTTCTGATCCTGCGGTGCCCGGTCCAGAAGAGCGGCTGGCTGCACAGGATTTGGTCCAACGCCTCTATACCTGGATTGGTGATTTGGAAGAGAAACAACGCTTGGTGCTGTACTGGCGCTTTGGCCTCGATGGGAATGACGGCGCCACGCTGGAGGATGTGGGTGCGCGGATGGGCTTGACCCGCGAGCGGGTTCGGCAAATCCAGGTGGAAAGTTTGTTGCATCTCAAACGCCGCATCGCGGCAGAGGGCTTGGATGTGTACTCGCTCTTTGGGTGAGGGGTTACCAACCGGCAGGGAGTAGAGCCGCCGCTACCCGTCGATCCTCGGACAGTAAAATGGTATAGGTACGGCAGGCCGCTGGCGTATCCATCATTTCCACTGTCAAGCCCTGGGAGCGAAGCTGCGACAATAATGCCAGCAGGAGTCGTTGGCGGGAGCCAGTCCCCAGGAGCAGGATTTCTGGGGGATCCTCGCGCAGGAGCTGAAAATGGTCCACATGAAGATCCTCCGGTCGTTCTGGCCCCCATGGGTGAATCGGGTCCCGAAGTCCGAGCAAGGTTCCACCAGAGTGGTAACTGCCGTTCACCACGAATCCCCCCGCATCGTAGGATTGGAGGTTGTGGCGTCCAACTGCAGCTTGGTGGTGAAGCTTCATAGTTCCTCGATCAATTGACAGGTTCTCCCGCCCTCACTATTGTTCATCGATTTCGGTATTTTCCTCAAGCCCAGGTTTGCCATGAACAGCGATTTTGAACGGATTCGTCGACTTCCTCCCTATGTATTCAACATTGTCACGGATCTGAAGCTGCAGGCCCGCAAGCGTGGGGAAGACATCATTGATTTTGGCATGGGCAATCCCGATCAGCCTACCCCGCAGTTCATTGTGGATAAACTCTGCGAAACTGCCCAGCGTGGCGATACTCATCGCTATAGCGTGTCCCGGGGGATTCCCCGCCTGCGCAAGGCCATCAGTGGCTGGTATGAAAGCCGCTACGGGGTGTCCATTGATCCCGAGTCCGAGGCCATCGTCACCATTGGCTCCAAGGAGGGATTAGCGCATCTGGCTCTGGCGACCATGGGGCCTGGCGATACGGTATTGGTTCCCAGTCCCACCTATCCCATTCATCCGTATGGTTTTGTCATTGCCGGTGCTGATGTCCGCCATGTGCCGATGCTGCCAGGGCTGGATTTCTTTGAGGAGCTGGAAAAGGCCATCAAGGCGGCTTGGCCCAAACCCAAGATGTTGGTCATCAATTTTCCCCACAATCCGACGGCAGCGGTGGTGGAGCGGGATTTCTTTGAGCGCGTGGTGGATTTTGCCAAGGCCCACCGCATTTGGGTGGTTCATGATTTGGCCTATGCCGATATCGTCTTCGATGGCTATCAGGCGCCAAGTTTTCTCCAGGTGCCGGGGGCCAAGGACGTGGGCGTCGAGTTTTTCACCTTGTCCAAGAGTTACAACATGCCGGGGTGGCGAGTCGGTTTTGCTGCCGGCAATCCTCGCCTGATTGGTGCCTTGGCCCGGATCAAGAGTTATCTGGATTACGGAACCTTTACCCCCATTCAGGTAGCTTCCATCGCCGCCTTGGAGGGGCCCCAGGATTGTGTAGAAGAAATTCGGCACATGTACGAGCAGCGTCGCAATGTCCTGGTGGAGGGTTTGCAAGCGGCCGGCTGGGCCGTGGAGAGTCCCAAGGCTACCATGTTCGTTTGGGCGCCTATCCCCGAGGAGCTGCGCAAGCTGGGATCTTTGGAGTTTTCGAAAATGGTGCTGGAGCGAGCCAAGGTGGCGGTAAGCCCAGGAATTGGTTTCGGTGAATTGGGGGATGGCTATGTTCGCTTTGGCTTGGTGGAGAACGAACAGCGAACCCGCCAAGCCATTCGCGGGATCAAGCAGATGTTCCGGGAGGGTTGGTAATGGTCGATCCAGTGCGGGTGGGTATGGTGGGTATGGGTACCGTCGGTCAGGGAACCGTTCGGGTGTTGACCCAGAATGCCGCAGAAATCACCCGCCGGGTGGGCCGCGAACTGCGGCTGGTGCATGTCTGCGTTCGCACGCCCTCCCGCCTGGAAAATCTGGGCTTTGCTGGGCGAGTGAGTACCGATCCCTGGGCCCTGGTAGGGGATCCGGAGCTGGATGTGTTGGTAGAGGTCATGGGTGGCACGGACCTGGCCCGGGAGCTTTTGCTTGCCGCCATTGCCGCCGGCAAACACGTGGTTACTGCCAATAAGGCCCTCCTGGCGGAGCATGGCGAGGAAATTTTTGCCGCCGCCCAGCGTCATGGCGTCATGGTGGCTTTCGAGGCGGCCGTGGCCGGGGCCATTCCGATCATCAAGGCCGTCCGCGAGGGTTTGGCCGGGAACCGCATTCATTGGGTGGCGGGGATCATCAATGGGACCAGTAATTACATCCTGTCCCAGATGTTTCGGGAAGGCTGGAGTTTTGCCGAGGCCCTTTCCAAGGCCCAAGAATTGGGCTACGCCGAGGCTGATCCCAGTCTGGATGTGGATGGCGGAGATGCCGCTCACAAGATTACCCTCATGGCCTCCATTGCCTTTGGGATTCCTGTTTCCTTTGCCCATTGCCATGTCGAAGGGATTCGGCAGCTCCAAGGAGTGGATGTAGCCTTTGCAGCCGAGCTCGGATATCGCATCAAACTGCTCGGTGTTGCCCGTCGGCGGGCCCAAGGGGTGGAATTGCGGGTGCATCCCACCCTCATCCCTGCGGACCATTTGCTCGCCCACGTGGAGGGGCCTTTCAATGCGATTTTGGTGGATAGTGATGCCGCCGGCCAGAGCCTCTATTATGGGCGTGGAGCCGGAGGAGACCCCACCGCCAGTGCCATTGTGGCTGATTTGGTGGATGTGGCGCGGACCATGACCGCCGATCCCAGCCACCGGGTACCCCATCTTGCCTTTCAGGCCGATGCCCTGGAGCCCCTTCCGCTGCTATCCGTAAGCGAGATCCAATGCGCCTACTATCTGCGCATCCAGGCCGAAAATCGTCCCGGGGTGCTCGCACAGGTGGCAACCCTGCTGGCCGAGCAGGGCATCTCCATTGAGGCCTTGGTCCAAAAGGAAATCCCTGGCGCTGCTTCGGTACCCATTGTGCTCCTACTACAGCAATGCCGAGAGGGGGATTTGGATGTGGCCCTGCAGCGAATTCAGGCCCTCCCGGTGGTTGCTGAGCCCATTTTGCGCCTGCGCGTGGAGACCCTACGCGAGGAGGAAAGCTTTTCGTGACTCTTAGGAATACCGTATGACTCGCTACACCGGCATCATTGACCGCTATCGTGCCTTTTTGCCAATAGCCCCGGAGACCCCCGCCGTGTCCTTGGGGGAAGGCAATACACCACTCATCGAGTGCATCCATCTGCCCCGCGAATTAGGGGTAGACCTGCGCCTTTTTCTCAAATTTGAGGGCCTCAATCCCACCGGTTCTTTCAAGGATCGCGGTATGACCATGGCCGTGACCAAGGCCAAGGAAGAGGGAAGTGAGATGATCATCTGCGCTTCCACCGGGAATACCTCGGCGGCAGCTGCGGCCTATGCAGCGCGGGCGGGGATGCGGGCCTTTGTGGTCATCCCGGAGGGAAAAATTGCCTTGGGTAAGCTCTCCCAGGCCATGATGCACGGCGCCATGGTCTTGCAGATCCGCGGGAATTTTGATGCGGGTATGGAGATCGTACAGGAGGTGGCAGCCAACGCCCCCATTACCTTGGTCAATTCCGTCAATCCCTACCGCTTGCAGGGCCAGAAGACCGCGGCTTTCGAGATCATCGAGGCCCTTGGGGACGCCCCGGACTATCACGCCCTCCCCGTGGGGAATGCTGGCAATATTACCGCCCATTGGCTGGGATACTGTGAGGCTACGGACAGCCGTTGCCAAGCCGATGAACTGCTGACCGGAGCGTGCAAATTTTGTGCAGGCCAATGTCCCTATGGCCGCCAACTGGCCCGCCACCGTCCCAAGATGTTGGGTTTCCAGGCAGCGGGTAGTGCCCCCTTCCTGGCCGGTGGATTTGTGAAGAACCCCGAGACCCTAGCCACCGCCATCCGGATCGGTCGTCCCATGTCCTGGGAGCAGGCCCATGCGGTTGCGCAAGAAAGTGATGGATTTTTTGCTGCCTGCAGTGATGCCGAGATCCTGGAAGCCCAACGCTGGTTGGCCCGACTGGAGGGAGTCTTCTGTGAACCGGCCTCGGCGACGGCGGTGGCCGGGGTGATTGCGGCAGCCCGCACGGGGCGCATCGGAGCGGGGGCAACGGTGGTCTGCACCCTGACTGGACATGGTTTGAAGGATCCGGATACGGCCATCTCCCAAGGGGGAGAGGTGCTCACCGTCGATGCCAGTCTGGACGCCGTACAACGCGCTATTCTGGGCTGATGCTAGGAATTTGGCTGGGCGATCTTGGCACGACTCCCGACCCGGCACTGGCCCGCCTCTATCGATATTGGGGTCAGGGTCACGTCGACGCCATTCCGGCGCAGGATGAACTGGATCTGACCGGGCTGGTTTTCGGTTTTGCGGGGCGGCTGCCCGCCGCTGCCCTGTTGGCCGAGGCGGAGGGTATGGCAACACAAAATCAGTGGGTATTGGCCTTGGAGCCGGTGCGCATTGGCGGTGCCGTGGGCCGTACGGCACTGGAACCTTCCGCCTTGCAAGAAAGCGAAAGAGCGATCCTGGCCCAGATGCAGGACCATTTTTCTCCCCTTGGTCAGTTGCGGATAAGCCAAGGGCGTGCCTTTCTCCTCCGTGATCGCCCGCTGGATCTCCAATCCCGTTCCATTGGCGATCTTTGGGGGCAGGGGCCGAGCTCCGCGGCACTCCATGGCCAAGATGGAAAAGCTCTATGGGCGATTTTGAACACGGTGCACATGGAGCTGCAAGCCTTGGCAGAGGCGCAAGGCCGGGAATCTTCGGTGCTGTTGTGGCCTTGGGGAGAAGGACAACTGCCTAGCGGGCGGATCCAGGGACCCTGGTCTGGCATCTTGGGTGGCGGTGAACTCTGGCAGGCTACGGCCCAATATTTGAGGATCCCTTACCGGGAGGACCCCCCCCAGGAGTTGGCTCTCCGGCGCCGGGAGAATTGGTTTTGGGCTGCTTCCTCCAGGTCTTGGGGGGGGCAAGAATGGGCAGCGAGTCTAGACGTTGGGGAACAGTGTCTGCGACTTGGGCAGGAGCTACAAATCTATGTAGGGCCAACGGCTTGCGGTAGCATCCAACGGCTGCGGCTCAAGCGCTGGGATCGCTGGTGTTTTTGGCGGCGTCCCAAGGTCCCGGGGCAGAAGGCGTGAGGGATCCTCAGCAACCCATCCCCCAACTGTTGGAACGCCAACGAAGTCCGGAAATCGAGTCTGCGGCCCGGGCCTTGGGCTATTCGCCTTTACTCGCACGCATTGTGGCGGGCCGCTTGGAGAAGGGACAGGAATCCCAACTGGCGGATCTGTTGCAAGGCAGTGCCGAGCTCTTGACTCCACCCGATCTCTTGCCTGATCTGGAGCAGGCAGTGGCCCTTGGGGTGACGGCCATCCAGCAGGGCTGGCCGGTCGTTCTCTTGTCCGACTATGATGCCGATGGGGCCAGTGCCCACGCCGTTCTCAAGCTGGCTTTTCGAGACTATTTTGGTGTCCCATCCCAGCATATCCACAGTTTCATTGGCCATCGCCTGCGCGACGGCTATGGAGTTTCGGAAAATGTGGTGGAGCGAATCCTGGCCACGGCACCGCGACCTGCCCTGCTGGTTACTGCCGATCAGGGCAGCACCGATCACGATCGTATTGCCCGTCTCCAGGCCGCGGGCTTTCGAGTGATCATCACCGACCATCATGGCGTACCGGAAGAATTGCCACCGGCACCCTGCGTCAATCCAGTGCGGCGGGATTCCCGTTTTCCTGACCCCTACATTGCCGGAGTCCACGTGGCCTGGCTCTACTGCTGCGCCCTACGCCAGGGGCTCATTGCGGCTGGGGTCTTGCCCGCCACCACCCCAAAACTGGGTGGGTTGCTGGATCTGGTCGCCTTGGGAACGGTGGCCGACTGTGTTGATCTGGCCCGCTCGGTCAACAATCGCGTCATCGTCCGCCGCGGTTTGGCGCTGATGAATCGTTCTGGCCACCGCGTTGTGTGGGAGGCTTTGGCAGCGTGTAGCGGCCACCTGGGACCCATCAGCGCTGCTACGGTGGGTTTTCGTTTTGCCCCCCTGATCAATGCCAGAGGTCGCCTCGATTCGGCCCTGGAAAGTGTCGAACTCTTGTTATGTACCGATCGGCATCGAGCCCTGGCATTGGCTGCAACCCTGCAGGATGACAATGAGGAACGCAAACGCATCCAGGCCCGGATGCTGGAACGGGCAGAGCATTTGGCGCGGGAACAGTCGGCAGCCGCCGCTTTGTGTATCCTGGATCCCGAAGGCCATCCCGGAGTCCATGGCATCTGTGCGGCGCGCCTGGCGGAGCGCTGGGGACGCCCCGTTGCCTTTTTTTCGCCCAAGGAAGATCCAGATTTTCTCACCGCCTCCCTGCGCAGTTTTGGCGATTTCCCCATCCGTGACTGTCTAGCCCAGATTGCCGAACGCTTTCCTGAGGAAGTCTTGCATTGGGGTGGACACAAAGGGGCAGGTGGTATCACCATCCACCGCATGGCCTTTGAACGATTTCAAGCGTATTTCCAGACCCTGGCGGCCAGGTTCTTTGGGAAGGACGCACTGGGTCCGCGGATCTGGCTCGATGCCCCTTTGCCGGAGAGAATCGAAGCCGACTTGCTCGCCGAATTGGCAACGCTGGAACCCTTTGGTCGACAATGGGAAGCCCCCGTCTTTGGGGTCCGGGCCGTGGTCACAGCCCTCCATCCCCTGGGGGGCGGACGTCATTGGCGGGTCCAGCTAGCGCGCAGGGACCAGGTCCTTCCCGAGGCAGTCTGGTTCCACGCCAGCGAGGATGGCGTTGCCCCCATCGATCTGGGTCAGTCCGTACAGGGAGCTTGTCATGTCGAAGCCAATCACTTTGGCGGCAAGACCCGCGTGCAGTTACTCATCCGCCATTTGGCGCTTTGCTGATGAAACTTCGGGTAAGTGGCGAGTTTTGGCTAGGGAAATTCTTCTATGGATACCTGACTGGCTGGCATTGGCTTTCGGAAGCCCGGCGGTAGCAGGACACTGGTGCGAAGACCGCTAGCATAGGCATAATGTGCAATTTGCGCCGTGGCCTAGGGCTCCGGTGGTATTTCCTTGGGAGTGAGAGAGATGCGAGAAGTCAACGAAATGCGCGCACTGCGCGACAATTTGGAGGCCAGGGTAGAGGGTCTTAGGGGGTATCTTTGACCTGCCAGGCAAAGAGGCGCGGCTAGAAGAGGTCCAACGGGAGCTCGAAGACCCGGCCATTTGGTCGACGCCCGAAAAGGCTCAGGAGCTGGGACGCGAACGAGTGAGCTTGGCGGCCGTGATCACCCCCCTGCAGGAGCTGGCTCGCAGCGTGATGGAGATCGGGGAGATGCTGGAGCTAGCCCTGACGGAAAACGATGCTGAACTGCTGGCCGCCATTGATCAGGATCTGGATCGCGCCCTGACCCAGGTGGAAAAGCTGGAATTTCAGCGGATGTTCTCGGGCCCCCACGATGCCAGCCATTGTTTTTTGGACATTCAAGCCGGAGCCGGGGGTACCGAGGCCCAGGATTGGGCGGAAATGTTGTTGCGCATGTACCTGCGCTGGTGCGAGCAACAGGGCTTTGCAGCAGAGTTGGTGGAAGTTTCCGAGGGCGAAGTGGCGGGGATCAAATCGGCCAGTATCCACATCAAGGGCGACTATGCCTTTGGCTGGTTGCGCACGGAAACGGGGGTGCATCGCCTGGTCCGGAAATCTCCCTTTGATTCGGGAAACCGTCGGCATACCAGCTTTGCCAGTGTCTTTGTCTATCCGGAAGTGGACGATAGTTTTGAAATCGAGATCAATCCGGCCGATCTCAAGACCGATACCTACCGCGCCAGTGGTGCGGGCGGTCAACATGTGAACAAGACCGATTCGGCGGTGCGCATTACCCACCTTCCCACGGGCATCGTGGTGGCCTGCCAAACCGACCGTTCCCAGCACAAGAACCGGGCCGAGGCAATGCGGATGCTGCGTTCCAAGCTTTTTGAACTGGAACTGCAAAAGCGTCAGTCCGAAAAGCAGGCCTTGGAGGACAGCAAGAGTGACATCGGCTGGGGGCATCAAATTCGTTCCTATGTTTTGGATCAGTCCCGCATCAAAGATTTGCGCACGGGTTTGGAGATGGGCGATACCCAGAAGGTCCTGGATGGCTTGCTGACGCCCTACATCGAAGCAGCCCTCAAGGCGGGTCTTTGATGCTTGGGTCATGGCCATGGGACAATGGCAACTATGGGGATCAGGGGGGCAGAATTGGAAACGGAACGTAACGATCAAATGCAGGTGCGCTGGGAAAAACTCCAGCGTTGGCGGAAGGAGAGCCGCGCCTATCCCAATGATTTCCGCCGTGATGCCCGAGCGGCAGACCTGCAGCAACGCTGTGCCGATATGGATGCAGCAGCCCTGGAGGCAGAACCCATCCTGGTGCGCCTGGCGGGGCGGCTGCTTTCTCGCAGGATCATGGGCAAAGCGAGCTTTGCCGATGTGCAGGATGGCAGTGGCCGAATCCAGCTTTTTTGCAGTCGGGACGAGCTGGGAGGAGGTGAGTATGCCCTCTTCAAGGATCTGGATTTGGGCGATTTACTGGGTATCGAGGGAACCCTGTTTCGCACCAAGGCCGGAGAATTGACCGTGCGGGTGCAAGCCCTGCGCCTATTGGCCAAGGCCCTGCGCCCGTTGCCCGAAAAATGGCATGGGTTGACGGACCCCGAGACCCGCTTCCGCCAGCGCTACGTTGACTTGATCGTGACCGACGAGGCCAGGCGAACCTTCCAGATCCGGGCGGCGGCGGTGGCCGCCCTGCGCCAGGGTCTGGAGGCGGAGGGTTTTCTGGAAGTGGAAACGCCCATGATGCATCCCATCCCGGGAGGAGCAACGGCGCGACCCTTTGTAACCCATCATCACGCCCTGGATATGACCCTCTACCTGCGTATTGCCCCGGAACTGTATCTCAAGCGTCTGGTAGTAGGGGGCTTTGAGCGTGTCTTTGAAATCAATCGCAATTTTCGAAATGAGGGAATCTCTGCCCGACATAATCCCGAGTTTACCATGCTCGAATGGTACGAAGCTTATACCGACTATCACTCGGCTATGGATCGTTGTGAGGCCCTCATCCGTTTGGCCGCCCAAGCCGCTCTGGGAAGCACCAGCTTGCAATATCAGGGGCTATCCATCGCGCTTGGGAAACCCTTTGCCAGGCTCAGTGTGGCCGAGGCGGTACGGGCTTTCCATCCCGACCTGGCCACGGCCAATCTCCGGGACCCGGAGCTGCTTGGAACCAAGCTGCAGGCTGTAGGAGTGACCGTGCATGGGAGCTGGGGTTGGGGAAAACGATTGCTGGAACTCTTTGAAAAAACCGTGGAAGCAAAGCTCGATCAACCCACTTTCATCACCGACTATCCCACCGAGGTCAGTCCCTTGGCGCGGGCCAAGGATAGCGATCCGGAGCTCACCGATCGCTTCGAGCTATTCATAGCCGGTAGGGAACTCGCCAATGGTTTCTCCGAACTCAACGATCCCGAGGATCAGGCTCGTCGTTTCCAGGCCCAAGTCCAAGCCAAAGAGGCAGGTGATGACGAGGCCATGTTTTTTGATCAGGACTATATCCGGGCCTTGGAATATGGGATGCCTCCCACCTCTGGGGTAGGTATGGGTATTGATCGTTTGGTCATGCTGCTGGCCGATCAGCCGAGCATTCGCGAAGTGATCCTCTTTCCTCAATTGCGCCCGGAACAGCCATGATCCCTTTTGAGTTTTGGGTGGGGCTGCGATACACCCGGGCCAAACGTCGGAATCATTTCATCTCGTTTATTACGGGTACGGCCATCATGGGCATGGTCATTGGCGTTGCCGCCCTGATTACGGTGATGGCGGTCATGAACGGTTTTGATCATACCCTCCGCTCGCGAATCCTGGCGGTGACCTCCGATGTCATCGTCCAGGGCAATGGGGTACCCGTCCTTGATTGGCAGCAGGCCGAAAAGAATCTCTCCCAGGTGCCTGGTACTACCGGCGTAGCTCCCTTCATCCAGGCCCAGGCCATGTTGTCCCATGATGGACTGGTGAGTGGAGCAGTGGTGGAAGGGATTGATCCGGGTCTGGAAAGTCGGGTCAATCGCCTGGCTGCTGATATGAAGGTGGGCAGTCTCCAGGCCTTGCAATCCCATCCTTGGGGGATTGTGCTGGGTCGGGCCCTGGCACATCAATTAGGGGCAAGTCTGGGTAGCAAGGTCACCCTGATTTCGCCCCAGGGAGGGGTGACCCCCCTGGGGGTGACGCCAAGTCTGCGCCAGTTCACCGTGGTGGGCCTCTTTTCCGTGGGAATTTATGCCTACGACAGTGGGATGGCCTATATCAGTTTGCCCGATGCCCAAGCACTGTATCATCTGGGCGACGGGGTGACCGGTTTGCGGATGCAGATTCACGACCCCTTTGCAGCGCCCGTATTCGCTGCCCACCTGCAAAAGGTCCTGGGCCCGGCCTTTACGGTCCAGGACTGGACGCAAACCCACGAAAACTTTTTCAAGGCCCTGGCCATGGAGAAATTGGTCATGTTTGTCATCCTGTCGTTGATCATTGCCGTGGCTGCCTTCAACATTGTGGCTACCTTGGTCATGTTAGTCACCGACAAGGAAACAGATATTGCCATTTTGCGCACCCTGGGCGCCCGACCGCGCAGCATCATGCTGATTTTTATGGTGCAGGGCCTGGTGATTGGCTTTTTTGGCACGGCCTTGGGGGTTTTGGGCGGGGTCTTGCTGGCCCTGAACATCCCGACCATCGTCCCTTTTCTAGAGCAATTGCTGCATGTCCAGTTCCTCTCTCCGGAGGTCTATTCCATAAGTCAGCTGCCCTCCCGGCTGGAGCCTGCCGATGTGATCCACGTGGCCATCGCTGCCTTGCTGATGAGTTGGTTGGCGACTTTGTATCCCTCTTGGCGGGCATCCCGCATTGATCCTGCCGAGGCTCTTCGATATGAGTGACGAGATGGTATTGCGGGTCCGCGATCTCCATCATCGTTTTCGGCTGGGGGCCAGCACCCTGGAGGTCCTGCGCGGGGTAACGCTGGAGCTTACGGCTGGGGAACGGGTGGGGATCGTGGGTGCTTCGGGCCAGGGCAAGAGTACCTTGCTGCATTTGCTGGGGGGGCTGGAGCGTCCGAGTAGTGGACGGGTGGAGATTCTCGAGCAGGATCTCTATGGGCTCAGTGAGGCCGAGCGCAGCCGTTTGCGCAATCAAAAGATCGGTTTTGTCTATCAATTGCATCGGCTTCTGCCAGAATTTACGGCCCTGGAAAACGTTTTGCTTCCCTTGCGCATTGGTCGCCAGCTTGGTAAGGGACAAGAATCCTGGGCCAAGGAGCTCCTGGAGCGGGTGGGTTTGGGACAACGTTTTGGACACAAGCCTGGGATGCTTTCGGGTGGAGAACGTCAACGGGTGGCCTTGGCCCGGGCCTTGGTGAACCGCCCGGCCCTCCTCCTGGCGGACGAACCCACGGGCAATCTCGATAGCAGCGCGGCAGAACAAGTCCACGATCTCCTGCTTGCTCTCAACGCTGAACTCGGTACGACCCTCCTGGTCGTGACCCATGAACCTGCCCTGGCCGGGCGCATGGGTCGCGTACTGCAATTACGGGATGGTCACCTCCATTTCCAAAACGTGGTGGATCAAGAGCGCAATTGATGCCGACGGTGCAATCGCCAGTTGACCCAGATCCGCCAACCCAGAAGAATGGCGGCATAGGTCAAAGTCGCTAGAATTGCTCCCAGGAGCACGCTGCCGACCCAGGTGATCCAGTAGGCATGCCAAAGACGATCGCCCATGCGCAAGAGCTGGATCTTGCCCTGAAAGAGCCGATGAATATCGGCATAGTGGATGGTGAGTTCCGGTGCTAGATGGAGTTGCCGCAGGAGCCAATAGCCAGTCTGATACGCAAAGTAAAAAAATGGGACGATGGTGAAGGGACCAGTGACTACGAAAGGCATGATCACGGCAATGGGAATGTATGCCCGACGCCAAAGACAGATCAACAGGATGGTCGCCACATGACCAAAATAGGGAAGGGAGCCAATGAACACGCCAATCGCAGCACCCCGAGCGACGTTGCGGCGATGCATGTGCCAGTTGGGGCTCGCCGCCAAATAATGGGTAAAGCGTCCCAAGGGTCGCTTGCGGAGGATTTCCTCACGGCTGGGAAGACGGAGAAATGCTGGTAGGTGCAAGGCGAATCCCAATTCGACAAAGGTTCCTTAGTCTAGCGGCTTGGCGAGGCTGGTCCAAATCCTGGCCGAGTCTCCTTGGGGTAGCTTTGGCTTGCGAAGCCGGGATCATCCTCTTTCAGACGTTTACTGCGCTTCCGTCCCCCACGCCAGCCTGGGTGCTCTTGCTGATATCCCTGGCGCTGCTCCTCCTGGGTAATGGGAAGGCCTTTCTTCCCACGGTCTTTGCCCTGAGTTTTTTGGCGGCGGGATGGCAGGCGCGAGACTATGTCTCCCGGGTAGTTCCCGCCGGTCAGCAAGTAACGGTGGAAGGTAGGATCGAGGGAATGCCACGGGAAAGCCTGCGGGAGTGGCGCTTTCAGCTTGCGCCAGTGCGAATCGCAGGGAAGGGACAGTCTTTGCCCCTACCGCCTTTGCTCGAGCTGCATGGCAATCTTCCGGAGCCACCCGTACCCGGGCAACGCTGGCGGCTGCAGGTTCGTACGGAACCCGTGTCCAGCCTGCGGCGCAGTCCCTTCAAGGACCTTCCCCGAGAGCGTTTCTGGCAGGGCATTTTGGGAGCGGGCAAGATCCAGTCTGCCGAACTCCTGGCATCGCCCTGGAATCCGATGGATTGGCTGGCACGGGCTCGCGCCCGGATCGTACAGGCCAGTAATGAGGCTCTTCCCCGCATTGGGGCCGGTTACATTCAGGCGCTGACCGTAGGCATTGGCAACCAGCTTCCCGCCGATCTTTGGCAAATCTATCGGGACACGGGTACGGCCCATCTGCTGGTGATCTCTGGCTCCCATGTGGCGGTGGTGACTGGTTTTTTCCTCGTACTCTGGCGTTGGGTCTGGCGGCGAATTCCGTCCCTGGCCCGTCGCTGGCCCGCCCAGCAAAGTGCCTGGTTTGCAGCTATTCCCGTGGCCTGGCTCTATGCCTACCTGGCGGGCATGCAAAGTCCCGGTGAACGGGCAGCGTGGATGATTACCGTGGCGAGCCTGGCCGCGCTGCTGGGTCGACGACACGGGATTTGGTCAGCGCTGGCCTTTACCGCGGCCATCATGGCAGTTCTTGATCCCGGACAGGTGATTGATCTGGGCTACTGGTTGTCGATCCTGGCAGTGGCTATTTTGATCAGCTTGGGTGCCGGGGAGGGACACTGGCGACAGGCCGTGGCGGCGCAATGGCGGGTTTCCCTCTTGTTGCTACCCCTGATCGCCTACCTCTTCGGCAATCTTTCCTTGATCTCCCCCCTGGCCAATATCCTGGTCATCCCTTTGATTGAGCTGATTGCCGTACCCATTGCTCTGCTGGGCGCAGTCGCTGCCCTGCTGGACTGGGAGCTGATCTATCGGATCCTTTTTCGGCTGGTGGCCCTGGAAATGTCGGCGGTAACCGCACTCCTCGATGGCTTACGCCAATTGCCCCATGCCTTGGTCAGTGTTGCTAGTGGCCGGCTCTGGGCTGCGCTGGCTGCGAGCCTTGCTTTCTCGCTTCTCTTGTTCCCAAAGTTTTGGCCTGGCCGATCGTTGGCTTATTTCGGTTTTGTACCCCTGCTCGCTCCGGGGGTGAGTGGGGGAGATGATTTTCGCTTGCAGGAATTGCCCGTGGACTCTGGAATGGCCCTTTTTTGGCAGCAGGGGCAGCAGACCGGACTATACACCGCCAATCTCTGGAACAAGGAATCCCAACGGGCATTGTCAGGGGAATTGGCGGCCAGGCTACAAAAAGCGGGATCGAACAAACTCAATATCTGGGTCCTTGGTGATCTTTCCCATCCACAATCCTTGCCCCAAAGCCAGCGCATCCTCCTCCCTCCCGGAAGCCGTTGGATAGGACTTCGAAGCTCCCCCGAAAATTGTGCTGGTGCCCAAATTGCCGGTGCAAAAAGCCCCGCCTTTGCCCCGGTGCAGACCTGTGTGCTCTGGCTCGACCAGGGGCGAGTCCTGATTTTGGGAGATCTGGACGAGCCCACCCTGGGAAAATTCTTACTTCCCCAGCATCGGGGTGCACCCAGGGTGATCTTTGCGCCCGCGAGCCTGGATGTCTGGCAGCGCCATGCCCTGCTGCAGGCCTATCCCTACGCCAGTATTCGCTATGTGGGGGAAGGAAAGGGAAACTGGAACTGGTCCCAGGGAAAGCTGCAGATTGCTGTGGGCAATGGGCAGCGGCCCTATTGGGAATTGTCCTAGTTGCTTACCATTCATGTTCGTTGATACATAGGTGCTGCACGGGTCATCGGCAATGCCCCCGCTTGTGATATATTCCTGTGGCATGGATTGTGGAGCCGGAGGCCTATGTGCATGATTTGATCGAGCTGTTCCGTCTGGGAGGATTCGTCCTGCCCTTGCTCATTGTGGCGGCCATCCTTGCCTTGGCCATTGTAGGCAACCGCTTTTGGGTTTTGCGACGGGCCCGGATCGTCCCCCGAGGGCTGGTGGAACGGGTTGTGGAGCTGGTGGAGGTGGGCAAAGTCCAGGCCGCGGTGAAGCTTCTCTATGAGAACGACACTCCCTTGGCCCGGATTCTCCTGATTGCTCTTCAGCAGATCGGACACTCCCGGGAGCAGATCCGCGAGTCGGTGGAGGATGCTGGTCGACAGGAAATGGCCCACCTGGATCGATACCTGAATTTTCTCGGGAGCATTGCCGGGGTTGCCCCGCTGCTGGGCCTGCTGGGTACTGTCTTTGGTATCATGCATGCCTTTGCGGCCATTGGCATGGTCGGTATGGGGGATCCCAAGGCCCTGGCTGGCGGTATTGCTGAGGCCTTGATTACCACGGCTGCGGGTTTGATCGTTGCCGTTCCCAGTCTGCTCTTTTACCGCTTCTTTCGCGGCAGGGTAGAAGCCCTGGTGCTCTCTACGGAAAAAGAAGTTTTGAAGTTGGTCAATCTTCTTGCGGAGCCGAAGAAATGAATTTTCGTCCTCGCACAGGGATGGAGGAACCAGAGATCAACGTCATTTCCATGGTGGATATCGTTCTGGTTTTGCTTCTTTTCTTTATGGTGACCACCAGCTTCGTGCAGCAGAGTCATCTATCGATGCAATTGCCCAAGGCGCAGCAGGCGAGTAAGGGTGAGCCCAAAACCCCCATCAAGATCCAACTGAGCGCCAGTGGTCAGGTGGCCCTGGATGGTCAGTCCTTGCCCATGGCACAGTTGGCGACGCGCCTCAAGGCCCTGGCTGCCCAGGATCCAGAGCGGGTGATCGTCTTGCAGGCCGATAAGGATGCTACCCAGCAGTATGTCATCGATGTGCTGGATGCCGCCCAAGCGGCGGGGCTGACCCGCATCAGTTTCGCTACCTTGACTGCAGCCGGTCGGTAGCCGTGCGTTTGGGGCCCCGTTTGCAGCCATTGGCTGCATACTTCGCGGCACTCTTGCTCAAGGCTATTGCCCGTTCGGTACGCTGGCAGGAAGAAGGCACTGGTCACGTACGTTCCCTCAAGGAAGCAGGAACGCCCATGCTGATGGCCTTTTGGCATGGTCGCCTCGCCATGATCCCCGCCGCCTATGCTCGTGTTGGCGGGCAGCGGGTCAAAATCTTGATCAGTGAACATCGTGATGGGGAATTTATTGCCCAAACCATGGCCCACTGGGGCTATGAAGCCGTTCGGGGCTCCACCCGGCGCAGTGCCATCAAGGGGGCTCGGGGAATGCTCCGTGCTGCTCGCCAGGGTTATGATCTGGCCATTACTCCGGATGGTCCGCGCGGTCCTCGGGAGTGTCTGCAAGAGGGTGTGCTGGAGCTGGCGCGCTGGACCGGGTTGCCCATTGTTCCCGTTTGCTTTGCCGCAAGTCGCGCTTGGCGCTTCTCCAGTTGGGATGGTTTTTTGCTCCCCAAGCCGGGCAGTCGAATCTTGGTCCAATGGGGGGAGCCTATCTGGGTGCCAGCCGCGGCTTCCGAGGCGCAGCTGCAGGATTTGCGGGGACTTCTCGAGGGGGTTATGCGCAGGCAACGGATGGAAGCGGATCGACGGATGGGTTGGTCGAGTCATAACGAGAGCGTCCCATGAGTTATTATGGTGCCAATTTTTGGCGAGCCCTGTGGGCTAGTTGGCGGGATCGACGTGCCGGTCGTTTGGCGCAGGCCAATGCCCGTTGGGGTCGGCTTCGCCTACCTGGTGAACGGGGGCCAGTGCTCTGGTTACAAGGGGGAGCTAGTGCCGAGCTTCTCCAGTTGGGCGTGGAGCTGAGCCGGGCCATCAGTAACAAACGAAAGGATATTCGTTTGATTCTGACCTTTGAGGCAGAGCCTCCCGGAGTTTTCACAGAAAATCTGGGAATCGATCGCTTCGGTTATGGGTTTGGCCCCTGCGCTCATCCGCGTGCCTTGTCGCAGACCTTATCCCGCCTGCAACCCTTGCGCTATATGGGTTTGGGACGGAATCCATCTGCCCCAATGGCGGCCCTTTTGCAGACATCGGGAGTCCCGGCCTTGGCCTTGGGAACCAGCCCGGATCGGCATGCGGAAAGAGTCCCTTGGGAGGCGATCTACCCCCATAGTGCTGCGGCCCATCAGGCCTGGCGCGAAGCTGGTTTTGGCTCCTTTTTGCAAGAAGCCGTGGATTTTTTTCCGCTCATTACCGTAGCCCAGGTGGATCCTAATTTTCGCAATCTGATTTTAGGAAGTCTGGGCGATGCCCTCTTTTGGGTGACTGCCCTACAGCCCCAGGATTGGTCCGCTTGGCGGGCTGCCTGGGAGGCATCCCCCTTGCAAAAGCGAGGTATTCTCTTTTTGGAGGGGCAAGGCGGACCAGAGGATCTGCCCAGCCTATCCCAGTGGAAGCGAGACCGGCAGGTTCCGGGGAGGATCCTTCGGGTCGATGAAGAACGTTGGTATCCGGCACTGGCAGCCAGTTGCGATGCCGTCCATCTCCAAAGCGCGAGCCGTGCCCAGGCCTGGCAAATTTTTGCGGGTGGCCGCCCTCTGAGTCAGTCCCCTGGCTGGCAGTGGTCAAGCCCCAGGGAGCCAGCGCCCCAGATCCCCATTCTCTCGGAAATCTCGGCGGTTCTTGCTCACTGGCAACAGATTCTGAATGATCCCATTGCCGCTCGGGAAGAGGCCGATGCCTACCGCCGTTACTTTTGGCAGGAACGGCGCCAGGCTGCCGAGCGTCTGCCGGAGTTGCTCCAGCGGATCTTTGACTGGTAAGCATGTCCTGGCGTTCGGCTTTGGAGCAAGAATGGTATGCCGAGAACGGAGGACTGCTCAGCTATCTCTTGGTACCACTAGGGAAAATCTATTGTGCCTTGGCGGCACGCCGACGGGCACAGGCCCTTCCCCGTCCGTCAGCCATTCCCAGCATTGTCGTCGGTAATCTCGGCGTGGGCGGCAGCGCCAAGACCCCGACGACCTTGGCCCTGCTTCGTTGGCTGGAGACCGAGGGCTGGCAACCAGCCGCAGTGAGTCGGGGCTACGGGGGCCATCCTCCGCAGCAGCCCTATCGGGTAGCGCCAGCGGACGATCCAGAGCAGGCCGGAGATGAGCCGCTCTTGTTGCGGCAGGTGGCCCCTGTGTATCTAAGTCGGCATCGCCACCAAGGGATTCAGGCCGCTGCTGCTGATGGTCATGATATAGTGGTGTTGGACGATGGGTTCCAGCACTTGGCCCTTCGCCCCACCCTGTCGATTTTATTGCTGCTCGGCGAGCGCCCCCTGGGAAATGGCCGCTGTCTGCCCGCCGGACCCTTGCGCGAGGGGCCTTCGACCTTGGCGGCAGCCGATGCCCTCCTCTGCGACGATGCGGCTTCCCAGAGCCACTGGCTACGGCAGAGTGTCCAACCCATTTTTCGGATGGAGGCCAAGGTCCAGGGGCTCTATGTTTTGCAAGATGGTCGCGCCCTTCCCCTGTCCACTCTGCATGGCACACGGGTGCAGGCAGTCACTGGTATCGCCCGACCGGAACGCTTTCGAAGGACCCTGGAGTCCCTTGGGGCAAAGGTAGACATGCATAGTTTCCCCGATCATCATCGTTTTCACCAAGAGGATTTTCGGGGACTATCGTCCCCTCTCGTCATGACTGCCAAAGATGCCGTAAAATGCAGGTTTTTAGAGGGCTTGCCCGAGGCTTGGGTCCTCGAGCAAGGGATCCATTGGGGACCCGACTTTTCCGCCTGGCTTCGTGCGCAGCTTGCCTCCAGGAGATTCCTGCCGTGAATATTGATCGTCGCTTGCTCGACTTGCTGGCCTGCCCCCAATGCAAAGGCCCCATTTTTCCGTGTCTGGAACGAAAGGCCCTGTGTTGCTCTCGCTGCCGTTTGCGCTTTCCCATTCGGGAGGGAATACCCATATTGCTGATCGACGAGGCCGAAAGCCTGGGGGAAGGGGAGCAAAGTCAGTGAGTTTCACCGTATTGATCCCCGCGCGTTTAGCCTCCACGCGCCTCCCGGGTAAGGTCTTGCTCCCGATTGGCGAGCTACCCATGATCGAGCAGGTACGTCGCCGGGCTCTGGCCAGTGGCGCCCTGCGGGTGGTGGTGGCTGCCGATGACATGGCCATTGCGGCAGCCCTGGAACCCTTTGGCGCCGAGGTGGTGCTCACTGCTGCCGACCATCGCTGTGGCAGTGAACGCTTGGCCGAGGCCGCAAGTATTCTGGGGCTTGGGGATGAGGAAATCGTTGTCAATTTGCAGGGGGACGAACCCCAGATGCCGCCGCAGTTGATTGCGCAGGTGGCATACCTGTTGGGGCACTCCCCTGAACTGGGGGTAGCGACAGCGGCCGTCCCCATCCAAAGTTGGGAGGAGCTCCAGGACCCCCATAGTGTGAAAGTGGTCATGGATACGCGCGGGCGTGCCCTATACTTTTCCCGGGCACCGATCCCTTGGGATCGCGAGCACTTTCCTTTGCCGCCCGGAAGCCCACTGCAACCGGGAGTTTTCTGGCGACATTTGGGTCTCTATGCCTATCGGGTTGCCTTTTTACGGGACTATGCCGCTTGGCCTCAAGCGCAGCTGGAACAGGTGGAATCTCTGGAGCAATTGCGCATCCTCGCCCAGGGTTTGCCCGTGGGTGTCTTCTGCGCCCAGGAATCACCTCCGGCCGGGGTGGACACTCCCGCCGATCTGGCTCGGGTTCGGGCTGCCTTTTCATGTTCTACCGTACAGGAGAGTTGATGATGAAGTTGAAAGAAATTCCAGCCGGAAAGTCCCTGCCCGATGATATCAACGTGATCATCGAGATTCCCCAAGGTTCCAGTGTCAAATACGAAGTGGACAAAGAGGCGGAAGCCATTGTCGTGGATCGTTTTCTATTTACGGCGATGCACTATCCCCTCAATTACGGCTTTATCCCCAATACCCTTTCCGATGATGGTGATCCCACCGACGTACTGGTCCTGGCGCCCCAGCCAGTGGTTCCGGGGGCCATTCTTCGCGCCCGTCCGGTGGGAGTGCTGACCATGGAGGACGAGAAAGGAGTGGACATGAAAGTCATTGCCGTACCTCACGGAAAGGTGGCTGCAGGCTACGAGCATATCCAGGACGTGCAGGATCTCCCCCGGGCCCTGCTGGATCAGATCCGGCATTTTTTTGAGCACTATAAGGATCTCGAAGCAGGGAAATGGGTAAAGCTTAAGGACTGGTCCGGTGCAGAAGCCGCCCGCAAGATCATCCAAGAAGACGCCAAGCGCTATCACGGCTAAGGACCGCCCCGGCACCACCCTTGCCGTCCACTTGGGCGGGCCTGGAGTGCCGGAGCTGAGTCGCTTTGCCGATTGCCAAGCCTCTACCCCGCTCTGGCAGCGGGTCCCTACCCATGACGAATTCGGCCATCTCCTTGCCGATTTTCGGATGATTTTTCCGGGACTGAAGTCCCAGGAACCGATCCGGCAACTCCACACCCTACGTGAGATTGCGGGTGTCCTGGAGCGCTATGCCAGCTGGGTAGTGTTTGCCGATTTGAGTCTTCGAACCAACCTCTTATGGGTCAGTATCCGGGCGCGCCCCGGTTTGACCCTGGAGATCCCCGCAGCCATTCTGGAACGCTTACCCGAGGCCCGGTTGCTGGCTCCCTATTGGCGTAGCCGCTAGGGATTTAGGCTTCGGCAACCTCGGGGAGGCGAAGAATTACCTGTTCCCCTTCCAGGTCTGCGCGGATCCGTGCGCCTTTGGCCAGATCGCCAAAGAGGATGTGTTCGGCCAGGGGTTTTTTGAGTTTCTCCTGAATCAGGCGGGCCATGGGGCGGGCACCCATTTGGGGATCATAGCCTTTGACAGCGAGCCACTCCCGCAGGGTTTCGCTGACTTCCAGGCTATAGCCTTTCTGTAGCAACTGCTCGTCCAATTCCATGAGGAATTTGTCCAGGACGTGCAGAATATCGGCCCGAGAAAGGGGGGAAAAGGGAACGATGGCATCCAGGCGGTTCCGAAATTCCGGGGAAAAGACGCGGCGGATAGATTCCATTTCCTTGCCCTTGCTTCCATCGTGTTGCACAAAACCAATGCCGGCGCGGCTGCTTTCTTCGGCACCCGCATTGGTGGTCATGACCAGGATGACCTGACGAAAATCCACCTGCCGGCCACTGGCGTCGGTCAGTTTGCCATGATCCATAACCTGCAGGAGAACGTTAAAAATATCCGGGTGGGCTTTTTCGATCTCATCCAGCAGCAAGACGGCGTGGGGATGCTTGAGGATGGCATCGCTGAGGAGACCCGATTGATCATAGCCCACATAGCCGGGAGGGGCGCCAATGAGTCGAGAGATGCTGTGGCGCTCCATATACTCGCTCATGTCAAAGCGCAACAGAGGGATCCCCAGCAAGTGGGCAAGTTGGCGGGTGAGTTCCGTTTTGCCAACCCCGGTGGGCCCGGAAAAGAGGAAAGCGCCAATGGGTTTTTCCTGATGGCGCAGCCCGGCCCTGGCCAATTTGATGGCAGCACTCAACTCGCGGATGGCTTCATCCTGACCAAAGATCACCAAGCCTAGATCTCGTTCCAGATTGCGCAGGGTATTGCGGTCATCCATGGATACGGATTTGCCGGGAATACGAGCAATCTTGGCCACCATTTCCTCGATTTCGTGGACGCCGATGCTCTTGCGCCGACGGGATGGGACCAAGAGGGCCTGGGCAGCCCCGACTTCATCGATCACATCAATGGCCTTGTCAGGGAGATGACGGTCATGGATGTGCTTGACCGATAGTTCCACCGCTGCGCGGAGCGCTGCATCGGTATAGCGCAGGCGGTGGTGCTGTTCGAAATGACGTTTGAGTCCCCGCAGTACCGCTACCGTCTCGTCGATACTCGGTTCGGGCACATCAATTTTCTGAAAGCGACGACTCAGGGCCCGATCCTTTTCAAAGTGCTGTCGGTACTCCTGATAGGTGGTGGCCCCGATGCATTTGAGTTCCCCTGCTGCTAGCGCTGGCTTGAGTAGGTTGGAGGCATCCATGGCCCCGCCAGAAACGGCCCCGGCACCGATGATGGTGTGAATCTCATCAATGAAAAGGATCGCGTTACTTTGCCGATGCAAGGCCTTCAGCACGGCTTTGAGCCGCTCCTCGAAGTCGCCGCGATAGCGGGAACCGGCGATGAGGGCACCCATGTCGAGGGCATATATGGTGGCGTCTTCGAGGATTTCTGGAACATTGCCATGGACGATGGCACGGGCAAGACCTTCGACGATGGCCGTCTTGCCCACACCTGGCTCTCCCACAAAGAGGGGATTGTTCTTGCGCCGCCGCACGAGAATTTGCAAGGCGCGTTCTAATTCGGCTCCCCGACCAATGAGCGGATCAATGCGGCCAGCCCGCGCCAGGGCATTGAGATTACGGGTATAGGCCGTGAGGGGATCTTTGTTGCTTTTGCGTTCATTTTCGGGTTCGTTGCTTTCCTCCGCTTCCTCGCCAGCTTCTTCCTTGCGCTGACCATGGGCCAGGTAAGAAACTACATCCATCCGGGTAACCCTTTCTTTCTGCAAAAAATAAACCGCATGGGATTCCCGTTCGGCAAACAGGGCAACGAGGACATTGGCCCCGGTTACCGCGTCCTTACCCGCGGATTGGACATGGTAGAGGGCCCGCTGGATGACCCGTTGAAAGCCAATGGAGGGTTGGCTGTTCACGGTGCCGGCTGCACCAATGGAAGGGATCTGTTTGCCCAAAAACTCCTGCAGCTCTTTGCTGAGACGTTTGCGGTTGGCACCACAAGCCTCCAGCACTTCGATGCTTGCTTGGTTGTCGAGCAGGGCAAGCAGCAGATGTTCCACCGAAGCATATTCGTGACCTAGTTGGCGGGCGGTCTGAAAGGCTTGGTTAATGGTTTGCTCAAGTGCCTTATCGATCATGGTTTACTCCTTTTCCATGGTGCAACGCAGGGGGTGTTGATGCTGGCGGGCATCAGCAGTGACCATGGTCACCTTGGTTTCAGCCAAATCAAAGGGATAAACCCCACAGACTCCTTTCCCTTCCTGATGCACCGTCAACATGATGCGGGTGGCTTCCTGGTGATCTTTGTGAAAATAGTGCTCAAGGACCTGCACCACATAGTCCATGGGCGTAAAGTCATCATTGAGAAGGCAAACCCGATAGAGGTGCGGCTCCCGTAGCTGGTTCTGCCGCTCCAGAACTGGTTGCTGTCCCACTTTTCGATTTGCCATTCTCGCCCTCCGACTCCCTGAGCCTATCTTCATTTTGGCCCCGTCATCGTGTACTGGCAAGGGAAAAGGAAAGCCGGGCGAGAGGACCCCCGCCCGGCTGATCAGAACTGCCTATAGTGCTTTTTTATTTGTTGATTTCGATCTTTGCCTTATTGCGCAAATCGGAAACGAACTTGGCTGCCTCTTGCTGCTGCAACTGATCCTTGATGCGCCCTTGCATGGCACTCAAAGTGGGTGGGGTCAAGGGACGGGTCGCCTGTACTTCAATGATATGGTATCCGAACTGGGTTTGGATCGGGCCCACGGGTTTGTTGATGGGCGCCGACTCAACTGCTTGCGCAAAGGGAGGCACTACCATACCGGGGACGATCCAGCCCAGTTCACCACCATGGGCGGCACTGGCTTTATCAATGGAGTATTTCTCTGCCAAGGTAGAGAATTTCTTGCCGGCCTTCAGCTCCGCCATGATCTTGTCCGCTTCGGCCTTGGACTTGACCAGGATGTGACGAACCTCAAATTCTTTTTTCCCCATGGCCGCAACAAACTTATCGTAGGCGTTCTGAACATCGGCCTGGGAAACCGGATGCTGGCTGATGTACTGATCAATGGCGGCATCGGCAAGGATCTGGCGCTTCGCCAGGGCAAGACGCTCCTTGACGTCGGCTGATTGGGCCAAGCCATGGTCGTTGGCATACTGCGATAAGACTTCCATGTTGACTAGGTTCTGGATGACCTGTTCGCGGGCGTTGGGCTGCTTGGCCAAATCAGGGCTCATGGACATGATTGCCTGGACCTGGCTGTTGTCAATGGGCTGACCGTTGACGGTGGCAACAGGCGCGGCCAGGGCGGGGAGGGAAAAGCTGCCAATGATGGCGGCAAACACAACTGCGCGTAATTTCATGGTGAATCCTTCAGGTAAGGGAACGACGAACATTATCCACGGGCAAATCAGAAAGTAAAACAGGGGGGCGTTGCAGCTGGTCTTCGACGCTTTGGCGTTTTTCTTTGCCCAGGAGCCATTCCACAATGCCAAGGGCAAAATCCATGGCCGTGCCTGGCCCCCGGGAACTGATCAAGGGCGCATCCAGCACCACCGGATCTTCTGAGTATTGGTACTGGTGGCTATGGGGATCCAGGGTACCCGGGAATCCGGTGACCCGTTTGCCGGCAAGCAGACCCCATTGGGCGAGCAGCGAGGGAGCCGCGCAAATGGCCCCAACGGGTGCTTTTGCCTGCAAGCGCTGCTGCACCAACTCCCGTAACGAAGAAGCGCTAGCCAAGGACTGGACTCCCTGGGCGCCGCCAGGCAAGAGCAAAAGATCCATGGGGTTGGCAATGGCTTCCTCCCAGGGAAGATCCGGCAGCATGCGCAGCGAACGAGAAGCGGTGATGGGTCCCAGTCCGTTTATTCCGGCCAACTCCACCTGCATCCCTGCCCGGCGCAGGATATCGGTGCAGATGACTACCTCCATCTCCTCGCAGCCATCGGCAATGGGGATTACCACCCGAAAATGTGGGTACTGGGACGTAACAGGATGCTGAGTCATGCTGCTTTGACCGTTCTAGAGGCGGTTTTATCCATGGCCGGATCGGTAGGAAGTGGAATAACGATGTCATGGACATGACCTTGCTCTTCTACCGGGACCGGCTTGCCTTGCAGGATATCCAAGGCCATGCGCAAGGAAAAGTCATGGTCCGGGTCGATATCGTCCTTTGACTCCTTGACCGCTCCGGGATTGGCGGGCTTGGCAACTGGGGCAGGGGGTTCAGGGATTTGGTACTGGGGACGTGCCTTGCGGCATGGGTCTGGTGCCTGCAAGGCGCCTTGTAGTTCAGATTCTTTGAGCAGGGCAGCGGCGATGTTTTTTTCCTCGGAATTGCTAGGGGTGATGGCGACGTTGGGGACGATGCCTTGACCCTGGATCGAGCAGCCGGCGGGGGTATAGTACAGTGCGGTGGTCAGGGTTACCGCTCCTCCATTGTCCAGGGGAATGACCGACTGGACCGAGCCCTTGCCAAAACTCCGACTCCCAAGGATCAGAGCGCGCCCATCATCTTTGAGCGCGCCGGTGACGATCTCTGCCGCCGACGCGGTCCCGCCATTGATGAGGACCACCATGGGGGTACCTGCAATCAAATCCGGTCCGTGGGCGCGAAAACGCATATTGCTATTGCTCGTACGTCCTTTGGTGTAGACGATGAGCCCATGATCGAGGAAGGCATCGGCGGTCTCGACGCCGGCTTGGAGTACGCCGCCCGGATTATTGCGAAGATCCAGAATCAGGCCACGCAATGGTCCATGGTTCTCCTGGCGAAGTTGTGCCAATGCCTGGCGTACTGCATTGCCGGTGTTATCCTGAAACTGACTGATCCGCAGATAGCCAATGCCAGGTGCCAGCAGTTGTTCCCGGACACTTTGGACCTTGATGATGGCCCGCGTCAGGGTGAGATTCAGTGGGGTGGCACTGTGTGCACGGATCAGGGTCAAACGTACTTGACTGCCTGGCTTTCCCCGCATTTCATCGATGGCCGTTTGCAGTCCCATTCCTTGTACGGATTTGTCATTGATCTTGATAATGAGGTCGCCGGCTTTGATCCCGGCCTTGGCGGCCGGGGTGCCATCAATGGGGGCGACTACCCGTAACAGCCCATGATCTGGAGTCACTTCGATTCCCAGTCCGCCAAACTTGCCGTTGGTGAAGACCTGCATCTCTTTCCATTCCTTGGGGCTTAAATAGGTCGAATGGGGGTCCAGAGAAGAGACCATGCCGGCGATGGCCCCATCCATTAATTTTTTGTCGGAACTGGGATCCACATAATCGGATTTGATCAGGGCGAATACCTGGCTGAAGGTTTTGATTTCGGCGATGGGGATCTTGGCTTGACTGGTATCCGTGGCTTGGGCACATCCGCTGCTCCCCAGGAGTAGGGCCAGGGCAAGCAAATTGACGGGAAGCTTCAAAGAAAACATGGCGAATTTCCGTTGGGACCTGATTGTCACCGAAGATACTGCAAAGGGTTGACTGGATGGCCGTGGCTGCGAATTTCCAGATATAAACCATCTTCATTCATGCTGCCACCGCTACCGACACCCACCGTTCATCCTGGGAGTGCCAAAGAGGTGCTGCACGGGGGCATTGACGGGCATGGGAAAATTGCCTGTGCCCACCGTCTGGGCAGGTGCTGCACGCGTGGGGGTCTTTGGCGCTACAGAGGGAGCGGGGAGAGTCGCAATCCGGGGCGTTTGCACGGGTACACTCGGGGGTGGGGTAGGCTGGAGCTCTTGCTGCAGCTGCCGGGCCCTGGCTTGTTCTGCAGCCTCTTCCCGCGCCTGGGCGGCGGCTTCTTGACGTGCCCGTGCGGCAGCAGCGGCCTGCGCAGCCCGAGCTCGTTCAGCGGCCAGGCGTTCGGCCGCCCGGCGACGAGCTGCCGCCTCCCGAGCCCGTTGGGCCGCCGCTGCCCGTTCGGCGGCAAGCTGTTGTTGATATTGCTGGGAAAGACGGGTGACCAAGCCATTGAGAATTTGGGCATTGGCCTCCAGATTGCTGATTTTGGCTTGGTCAGCGGCAATCCGTTGGACCAACTGCTCCTCCAGGGCGGCATGTTGACGCCGCTGTTCCTGCAGATGTTTTTCCTGAGATTCGGTTTGAGCGGCCAACCGGGTTAGCTGTTGTTCCTGTTGCATGCGTTCTTTTTGGTGTTGCTGGATTTGCGTTTGGGTGTCTTGTGTTTTCTGGATGAGCTCCAGGCGCGCTTTTGCGAGTGACTGATAGTAAACACTCAGCCGCCCGATTTCGGCCGGTCTTTCGGTTTGCAACCAGACCGCCAGGGGGGTTTCGCTACCCAACATATACGCAGCTCGCAGCTGATCGCTGAGAATTTGTTTTTGCTGCTGCAGCTGCCCTTCCAGTTGTTGGATCTGGGCTTGCAGGCTGGCGATTTCTGTTTGGGTATGATGCTGCCGTTGTTGGATTTGTTGGAGTTTGTTCTGGCTTTGCCGAATCTGTTCATCCAGGGTTTTGATTTCTTGACGAAGTTCTGCCTGGGTTTTTTGTTTTTCGGCCAAACTGTGCCGCAGATTGGCAACATTCTGGTGGATCGCTTGCAAGCGTTCTTTGCTTTCGTGGATTTTGTGCGGCAAATCCGTAGCCAAGCTCCACTGACTGGAAAACAGCAGGATCGTCCCCACAGGTAGGAACAGTGCTGCGCTGAACTTCTTCACACGTGCTCGATGAGACTTCTGCCACCCATTTCCGGGGGTTTGGGCAGATGTAAGAGGTGCAACATGGTTGGCGCGATATCCTCCAAGGCACCCGCATTTTGCAATTGGGCGCGACGCCCAATGTACAGCAGTGGCACCGGATTGCAGGTATGAGAGGTATGGGCTTGTCCCGTTTCTGGGTCCAGCATCTGCTCCACATTGCCGTGGTCAGCCGTAATCAGCAATTCTCCGCCTGCCTCCAAGACCGCCGGGACAATCATGCCGAGTGCCTGATCGACTGCCTGGACGGCAGCAATGGCCGCCGCCAGCTTTCCGCTGTGGCCCACCATGTCCGGATTGGCGATATTGCAGATAATGACATCATATTGTTTGCTGGCAATGGCCTCCACCAGCCTCTCGCTGAGAAAGTGAACGCTCATTTCCGGCTGCAGATCATAGGTGGCCACTTGGGGGGAGGGGATCAGAATCCGATCTTCACCGGGAAAAACCTGCTCCTCCCCGCCATTGAAAAAGAAGGTCACATGGGCGTACTTCTCGGTTTCTGCAATCCGTAGTTGCCGCAGGCCAAAACGCGAGACCCATTCGCCAAAGGTATTGCGCAGACGGGTCGGAGGATAGGCAACGGCTACAGGCAGGTGTTCACTGTATTCCGTCAGGGTGACAAAAGCAGACAAGCTGGGCCAGACGCCGCGGGGAAATCCAGTGAAGTCTGCCTCTACAAAGGCGCGGGTGATTTGTCGAGCCCGATCTGAACGGAAATTCAGGAACAGGATGCTATCACCGTCGGCCATGGGCTGCGCCGGGCCAATGCGGCTTGGGCCAACAAACTCATCGCTCTCCCCGCGGGCGTAGGCATCCTCCAGGGCTGCCAGGGCGCTTGGGTATGCGGTTCCAATCCCTTGGGTGATGAGATCGTAGGCCTTTTGCACCCGGTCCCAGCGATGGTCCCGATCCATGGAATAGTACCGTCCGATGAGGGTCGACAGTTGCCCTCCTTCCTGATCCAAAAGCTTCTGCAGTTTTTGTAAGGATGCTGCAGCAGAGCGAGGTGCGGTATCGCGGCCATCCAGGAATGCGTGGACACGGACCTTCGCACCGCGCCGCCGCGCCAGACGGACCCCGGCCAGGATGTGATCCTCGTGAGAGTGGACTCCACCGGGCGAGAGCAGACCCAGAATGTGGACGGTCTTGTCGGCCTGCCGAGCCCGATCGACGGCGTTGCAGAGGGCAGAATTGGTAAAAAAACTACCATCGGTAATGGCCCGATTGATCCTTTCGTATTCTTGATAGACCACCCGCCCCGCACCGATATTGATGTGACCAACCTCGCTGTTGCCCATTTGACCCCGGGGGAGTCCCACCGAGGCCTCGGAAGCTTGCAACAGGGTGTGGGGATACTGATCCCAGTACTGCTGCCAATGGGGAAGCTGGGCTTGGGCAATGGCATTGTCCGGAGCAAACTCCCGGTAACCCCAACCATCCAAAATCAGCAGCACGATAGGGCGAATGCTTTCTCTACTCACAAATCACTCTTGTCTGGTGGGCCTGCATTGCTTGCAGATTCTAGCGAGGCTGGGCATTTTCCGCCAGCAAAGGTTGCAAGTGCCAGATTTCGTTATTGTACTCGCTAATGGTCCGATCACTGGAAAAGATCCCACTGGCGGCAGTGTTGCGGATACTGAAGCGCAGCCATTCCTCCGGATCTTGCCAGAGGGCTTCCACCTCCCGTTGTTTGTGTTTGTAGCTGGTAAAGTCCGCCAGGACCATCCAGGGATCGTTGGGGCTGAGTATGGCATCCAGGAGGCAGTCGAACAGGCCTGGGTCATAGGGATTGAAATAACCGCTGCGGAGGAGCTCCACGACCCGCTGGAGATCTTCGTCGGCAGCCAGGAAATGCTGGGGTTGGTAGTGGGGGCGCAGGGCTGCCACCTCTTGGGCCGAGAGACCGAACAGAAAAAAATGGTCGGCGCCCACGGCATCACGGATTTCGATGTTGGCACCGTCCAGGGTCCCAATGGTGAGGGCGCCATTCATCATGAATTTCATATTGCCCGTACCCGAGGCTTCCTTGCCCGCCGTGGAAATTTGTTCGGACAAGTCGGTTGCCGTGCAGATTCGCTCCATGAGGGAAACCCGGTAATCGGGGAGGAAGACCACGCGGAGCCGTCCATCGGTGTCGGGGTCGCTATTGATGGTGCGGGCGATTTCGTTGATCAAGCGAATGATCCGTTTGGCTTGGAGGTAGCCAGGCGCCGCTTTTCCAGCAAAAAGGACGTTGCGAGGGGTGATGTCTGGATCTCCGCGTTTGATGCGATCGTAGAGATGGACTACGTGCAAGGCGTTGAGCAACTGCCGCTTATATTCGTGAATTCGTTTGACCTGGCTGTCGAGCAGGGCATCGCTCAGCAGCTGGACGCCGGTCTGGGTGTGCACCAGTCGAGCCAGCTCTTTTTTATTGGCCGAGCGGATGGCGGCCCAGCGTTTACGAAAGCGACCATTGTTCGCATAGGCGCTCAGATCGCTCAACGCCGCAAGGTTTTGTTTCCAGTGGTTGCCGATTTTCTCGCTGATCGAGGTGGCCAGGGCTGGATTGGCCAACTGCAGCCAGCGGCGCGGGGTGACGCCATTGGTCTTGTTGTTGAAGCGCTGCGGCCAGAGGGCATGAAAGTCGGCAAATAGTTCCTTGCGCAAGAGTTCCGTATGCAGTGCCGCGACGCCATTGACGGAGAAACTCCCCACCACGGCAAGATGGGCCATGCGAACCATGGGTTCTGGACCTTCTTCAATCAGGGAGAGACGGCGAAGTAAGTCGGTATCGCCGGGATATTTCCGGGCCACTTCGCGTAAAAAGCGGGCATTGATTTCCAGGATGATTTCCAAAACCCTGGGCAATAATTGCCGGAACAATCGTACCGACCAGCGCTCCAGGGCCTCGGGCAGCAGGGTGTGATTGGTGTAGGCCATGGTGTGACTGGTGATTGCCCAAGCCGTATCCCAGTCCAGATGATGTTCGTCCAGGAGTAAACGCATGAGTTCGGCAACGGCCACGCTCGGATGGGTGTCGTTGAGTTGAAAGACGTGTTTTTCGGCAAATTGCGAAAAATCACGACCATGCTCTGCTACCCAGTCTGCCAGGATATCCTGGAGGGTGGCTGAGGCCAGAAAATACTGCTGCCGTAAGCGAAGTTCTTTCCCATTTTCACTGCTATCATTGGGGTACAAGACCATACTGATGTGTTCCGCCGCATTTTTGGCGGCAACGGCCTCGGGGTAGGCGCCGGCATTGAACTCACCCAGGTCAAAGACATCGGTGGCAGCAGCCCGCCAGAGGCGAAGCGTGTTGACAATGCCATTGGCGTAGCCCGGAATGGGGATATCGTAGGGCACGGCGAGAACATCGTGGGTATCCACCCAGCGAAATCGTTGCTGTCCAGAGCTATCTATATAGGCTTCCGAATGGCCTTGGTAGGGAATGCGCCGCACTCGCTCGGGTCTTTTCAGCTCCCAGGGATACCCATTCTTGAGCCAGTGATCGGGTTCCTCTACTTGTTCCCCGGCGCGAATCTCTTGTCGGAACATGCCATAGGCATAGCGGATACCATAACCCGTCACGGGGAGTGCCAGGGTGGCACAGCTATCCAAAAAACAGGCTGCCAATCGCCCCAACCCGCCATTGCCAAGGCCCGCATCGGTTTCCCATTCAGCCAATTCGGCGAGTTGAATACCCTCGGTCAGCAAGGCCTCTTGGGCAGCATCCTGGAGTTGGAGGTTGAGCAGGGTATTGCCCAGACTTCGGCCCAACAGGAACTCCATGGACAGGTAAAACGCCTTTTTCCCGGCCGTCTGCTTGCGCTGGGATTCCGTCTTTTTCCAGCGCTCCACCAAGCGATCGCGCAATGCCATCCCTAGGGCGAGATAGACGCTTCTCTGCCGCTCTGCCTCGCGAAAGGCAGTCTCGTCAACGGAGGCGCCAAGGGTATAGTTCAAGTAATGACGAGCATCCTGGCAAAGGCCCGTGGCATCCATGGCAAGAGGAGCAAAACTGCATTGGGTGTCGATCTTGCTTTTTCTTGCCATGATGGGTCTCCATTCCGGACAGTATATGTTTTTGATCATAGGCCCAATTTATGGGCGTGCAAAGTGGTAAAGCTATTGCATTGGCAGAGAAATCACGGCAGCTTGTGCAATCAATGACTTTCCAGAGGAGAACAGCGCGTGGCCAAAAGTCTGGCGGATTTTATTCGGGAAGCGCGAGCCCAGATTCAGGAAATTGACTGTGATCAGCTCGAAGAGTGGTTAATACGGGATCCTGACGGTTTGCTTGTGGTGGATGTGCGGGAGCAGGAGGACTATCAGCGAGCACGTTTGCCCGGCGCCCATCATGTGCCCAGAGGCCATCTGGAGGCCTTGGCCGATCTGGACTATGGCAAAGCCCATCCAGAACTATCCAAGGCCCGCAACCGCAAAGTGGTATTGTACTGCGACAGCGGAACCCGGTCGGCCTTTGCCGCCGTAACCCTGCAACAGATGGGCTTTGGACAAGTCTACAGCCTCGCCGGCGGGATGGTAGTTTGGGAAGCCGAAGATAAACCCTTGGAGCCGTGATCAAGTCGTGATCACGGGAGGGTTTCGCCAAAGCTTTCTTGATACCGCTGGGCAAACTCTTCCATCGTAAAGGAATGGTTCTGCGTCCCCGCCGATGCAATCTTCAGGGCCCCCATGAGCGATGCAATCCTGCCCGATTGTGCCCAGGAAAGCCCACGTTCCAAGCCGTAGAGCAAGCCGGCTCGATAGGCATCCCCACAGCCCGTGGGATCCACCACCGCTGTGGCTTTGGCAGCGGGTATGGTGATTTCTTCTGTGCTTCCCAAATAAATCTGTGAGCCCTTTTCGCCACGGGTAACGATCAAGGCTTGCAGCTTGCTGCGGAGGGTGGCGAGATTCCATTGCGTCCGCGACTGGATCATTTCGCACTCGTAATCATTGACGCTCAGATACTGGACTTGCTCGATCAGCTGCCGCAGCAGTTCCCCGCTAAAGAGGGGCAGGGCCTGCCCCGGATCAAAAATAGTGGCAAGACCTGCGGCGTGGAGTTCTTGCAAATGGCTGACCATGGCGTCCAGACCATCAGGAGCGACAATGGCCCAGCGGGTATTACTCGGGATGCGGTCACGCAGGGAGTTGTGCTGCGCTTGCAACATGGCCCCGGGATGGAATGCGGTGATCTGGTTATCATCGAGGTCGGTGGTAATGAAAGCCTGGGCGGTGTATTGCGTGGGCAGGGACAAAATGTGACTTTGGCTGATGCCTAGCGCCTCTAGATGCTCACCATAACGGTCAAAGTCCTGACCGACGGTCCCGACGATCAGCGGTTCTCCTCCTAATAGCTTGAGATTGTAAGCAATATTGCCGGCGCAGCCGCCAAAATCCCGGCGCAGCTGCGGTACGGTAAAGGACACATTCAGAACATGAACTTGGTCGGGCAGGATGTGTTCCTGGAAGCGGCCCTGGAAGACCATGATGGTGTCGTAGGCCAGGGAACCGCAGATAATTGTGGGCATATCAGCTCCTGTGGATTTTTTGCAACGAAATGTGGCATTCGTCATGAATTATGACTATACTCTTTTCATTCTACGACAGTACGGGTGCCGAGGGCGAGTCAATGGTGTGGCGAATCTACATCGTTCTACTGCTTGGGGTAGGAGCAATGCTTCCTAACCTAGCCAGCGCTGCACCCGAAAATGCCCTCTCGCTGGGTGCTGGAGCTACCCTTTTTGGCACTGGCAGCGGATTGCAAACGGCTCCCACCCTGACGGCTCAATATGGACTGCGTTTGGGTGGGGGGCATCTTGGCATTGATACGCAAATTGCCTCGGCCTTTGCCCGACTGCAAAACCAAGATCACAGCGCAACGCAGCTGAGTGGTTCGTTGATTGGCAGTTATTATCCTTTTGCCAATGGCTCTTCCCCCTATATTTCCTTGGGTTTGGGTGCCTCTAGCAATGAGTTTGCAAGCAGCAATCGCGACACTTCCCTCATGGGTGTCTTCGGCTTGGGCTACGAACAGCGGCTCAGTGATCATTGGGGTTTGCGCGTCGGACTCCAGGATCAACTCCTCTTCCATACCCCCAGAGCAGTCAATGGGCCCCTGAATGATCTCCAGGTTACGGGGGGGATTTCCTATTTCTGGGGGGGCGACAAGGAACGCTCCGTATTTCCCATCATTTCCTCGGAAAAACGCTAAATCTTTTGCTTGAAGGTTATTTGCGCGAATCGTGAGCGCCTTTCATTTTCCCCATTCCCCTCTCCTTTGGTATATTCGGGCAACCTAATTGTCTTCCTGCTGCCCGAGGAGTCGTTCCATGAGCAAGAATTACCTGTTTACCTCCGAGTCCGTGTCCGAAGGGCATCCAGACAAAGTAGCCGATCAGATTTCCGACGCCATTCTGGACGCGATTCTGGCCCAGGACCCTCGGGGTCGGGTGGCTGCAGAGACCCTGATTACCACGGGCCTCATCGTTTTGGCAGGGGAAATCACTACGACCGCTCAGGTGGATTATGCCGATGTGGCCCGGCAAACGGTGCGCGCCATCGGCTATGATTCTTCGGAGATGGGTTTCGATTGGGCTTCCTGTGCCGTAGTCCAAACCCTCGACAAGCAGTCCCCCGATATTGCCCAAGGGGTCAATGAGGGAACGGGTACCGATCTGGATCAAGGTGCTGGCGACCAAGGGCTTATGTTTGGCTATGCCTGCGATGAAACGGACGTGCTGATGCCCATGCCCATTTATTTCGCCCATCGCCTGACCGAACGGCAGGCCATGGTCCGTAAAGACGGTCGCCTGCCCTGGTTGCGCCCAGATGCCAAGAGCCAAGTCACGGTTCGCTACGAAGAAGGAAAACCAGTTGCCATCGATGCGGTGGTGCTGTCTACCCAACACAGCGAAGGGGTAAAATACGAGGATCTGGTGGAAGCGGTTCGGGAGGAGATTGTCAAGCCGGTACTGCCCGCGGCGATGCTGCACAAGGGTACCAACTACTATATCAATCCTACGGGCCGTTTTGTGATTGGTGGACCCGTGGGAGATTGTGGACTCACTGGCCGAAAGATCATTGTCGATACCTATGGTGGCCAGGGGAGTCACGGGGGTGGCGCCTTTTCGGGTAAGGATCCTTCCAAGGTGGACCGTTCGTCCTCCTATGCAGGACGCTACGTAGCCAAGAATATCGTGGCGGCGGGACTGGCCAAGCGTTGCGAGGTCCAGGTAGCCTATGCCATCGGCATTAGCCAACCCGTAAGCTTGATGATCGATACCTTTGGCACGGGCGTGATCGATGACGATCGGATTGCCGCCTTGGTACGGGAGCACTTCGATCTCCGCCCCAAGGGGATTATCCAGATGTTGGATCTCCTTCGGCCCATCTATCGCAAGACCGCTGCCTACGGTCATTTTGGCCGGGAAGAGCCGGAATTCACCTGGGAACGTACCGATCGCGCAGCTGTGCTGCGGGAAGCCGCTGGATTACGCTGATTTTTTTCTGGGCTTCGAGGGGCGCTGCAGCCGATACCTACCGGATCGGTCAGGCTCGGGGTCCAAATCCCAAGGTCAACTGCGCTCTTTTTTGCTGAGGAGACCAAGTCATGAATGCAATGGTACAGGAAAAAGGGGACTTTAAGGTCGCGGATCTCTCCCTAGCCAGTTGGGGACGTCAGGAGATCGGTATTGCCGAAACGGAAATGCCGGCTCTTATGCAGATTCGTGAAAAATATCGGGCCGAGCAGCCCCTCAAAGGGGCACGCATCGCCGGTTGTATCCATATGACCATCCAGACGGCTGTGCTCATCGAAACCTTGATTGCCTTGGGGGCAGAGGTGCGTTGGTCATCCTGTAACATTTTCTCCACCCAGGATCAGGCAGCGGCAGCCATGGCTGCAGCGGGTATTCCGGTTTTTGCCTGGAAGGGTGAAAGCGAGGAAGAATACTGGTGGTGTGTGGAGCAGACCATCCAGGGCCCTGGAGGGTGGCGTCCCAATATGGTGCTGGACGACGGGGGCGATCTGACCGGCTTGCTCCACGAAAAATATCCGGAGCTCCTGGAGGGAATCCATGGTATTTCCGAAGAGACCACTACCGGGGTTCATCGCCTTTGGGAGAGCTTGCATGGATGGCTTTGAGGTGGTCTCTCCTTTTCATGGCGGTATCGACGATGGCAGTGACAGCTGTATCCATCGGGAGCTCCTGGGGCAGACGGACCTGCTGGTGACAGCTACGGGCAACTATAATGTTTGCAATGGGCGGATGCTGGCAGCGCTGAAGAAAGGTGCGGTGGTCTGCAATATCGGCCACTTCGATAATGAAATCGATACCGCATATATGCGTAAGGCCTGGGCCTGGGAAGAGGTAAAACCCCAGGTACACAAGGTCTATCGGGACACTCCTGCAGGTAGCAAGGTGGGTCCCCAAAGCCAAGACTATCTGATTCTGCTGTCCGAGGGGCGACTGGTGAATCTGGGCAATGCCACGGGGCATCCGAGTCGCATCATGGATGGCTCCTTCGCCAATCAGGTTCTGGCACAGATTCACCTCTACCAGGCAGGTTTTGCGGCGCTGCCCAAGGCAGAAAAAGCCCGGCAGATCCGCGTGGAGGTACTGCCGAAGAAGCTGGACGAGGAGGTGGCCCGGTATATGGTGGAAGGCTTTGCTGGTGTCCTCACCCGGCTGACTCCCAAACAGGCCGACTATTTGGGTGTTGCGGTGGACGGGCCTTTCAAAAACGACGCTTACCGTTACTGATGAGTCGATCTCGACCAGAACTATCGGTGGAATTTTTTCCACCCAAGAACGCCCAGGGAGAGGAGCGCTTGGCGGAATGTCTCCAAGCCTTCCGATCCCTGGGGCCAGCTTATGCCTCGGTAACCTATGGGGCAGGAGGCTCCACCCAAACGCGAACCCTGGCAACGGTGGCACTTCTTCAAAAAAGGGGTGATTTTCCTGCTGTCCCCCATTTGACTTGCATTGGTTCGACCCCGGAAGGAATCCGCGAGCTGCTGCAGCAGTATCGGGAATTGGGGATTCAGAAGATTGTCGCTCTTCGTGGGGATTTACCCGCAGGCATGGATAATCCTGGTGTCTTTCGTCATGCCTCGGATTTGGTGGCTTTTATTCGCGACTTTGGTGGCTTTGCGGTCTTGGCGTCGGCGTACCCTGAAGTGCATCCGCAAGCAGAAAATGCCGTACAAGATCTCCATTACTTGGCTGCCAAGGTCCAGGCAGGGGCTACGGGACTCATTACCCAATATTGTTACAACCCCGATGCCATTCTCCAGTTGCGGGACGCACTAGCCCGCCTAGGGGTTACGGTGCCCCTCACGGTGGGGGTCATGCCCATCAGCAATTATGAGCAGATCGCCCGTTTTTCTGCGCAATGTGGTGCCGAGATCCCTCGATACTTGCGCCTTGGTATGGAGGCTCTTGCCCATGACCCCGCTGGACAAAGGGAATTAGCGGCGGATCTGGTGGCCAGGCAATGTGCCCTGCTGCTGGACGAAGGGCTGCCGGGCTTGCATTTTTATACCCTCAATCAGGCGGAAGCTACGCTGGCCATTACCCAACGGCTTGGGATTTGAGGCAATTGTAGCGGCTGTTATACACTCAGAAGCAAATGGCAGGGGAAGCTACCCTGCCGTAACCAAATTTTTTTCGCAAAGGAGTTGTATGCATGTCCAATAAGCATCCCGTCATTGCGGTGACTGGTTCGTCGGGTGCCGGTACGACCACCGTCAAACACGCCTTCCATGATATTTTCCATCGACTGGGAGTCAATCCGGTTGTTATTGAAGGCGACAGCTTCCATCGCTATAACCGGGTAGAAATGCGGGAGGCCATTGCCAAGGCCGCAGCCGAGGGCAAAACCATCAGTCATTTTGGCCCGGAAGGAAATGACTTTGGCGCCTTGGAAACCTTGTTTCGTACCTATGGCGAAACGGGCACGGGACAGATGCGTTACTATGTCCATGACGACGCCGAAGCGGAGCTGCGCGGTAGCGCCCCGGGTACCTTTACTCCATGGCAAAGCATCCCGACGGGTACGGATTTGCTTTTTTATGAAGGTCTGCACGGTGGCGTAAAAACCCCGGAGCATGATGTGGCGAACTATGTGGATCTGCTGGTGGGCGTGGTGCCTGTTGTCAATCTGGAATGGATCCAGAAGATCCATCGGGACAACGCCCAGCGCGGCTATTCCGCCGAGGCCATCGTCGACACCATTCTGCGGCGTATGCCCGATTACATTAACTATATCACTCCCCAGTTCAGCCGGACCCACATCAATTTTCAACGGGTACCTTTGGTAGATACTTCCAATCCATTCATTGCCCGAGATATCCCTACCCCGGACGAAAGCATGGTGGTAATTCGTTTTAGAGAGCATAAGGAAGAGAACTTCCCCTATCTTTTGCAAATGATTCCTGGCAGCTTCATGTCCCGGAAGAACAGCATGGTTATCCCTGGCAACAAGATGGGTTATGCCATGGAATTGATCCTTGGTCCGCGGATCGAACGGATGCTGGCGGAGCGCTAATTCTTTCAACCATAGTCCATTTTGCGGTTTCTCCGACTAGCATTGGCTGGTTTCCATTGCTATGCTCGCGGACAGATGAAGCTGGTGGAAGGAGTTGGGAATATGACACCCAAATTTTGGCGCTATGCTTGGGGGTTGTTCCTGGTCCTTTTCTTGTCGACGGGCATGGCTTTTGCGGGATTGACTACCCCAACTCCAAGCGTTGGATTGTACTATGGTTCTGGTCTGGCTCCAGCCGCATTTCAAGACTTTGATTGGGTAATCGTTAACCCGGGTACGGAACGAT
>JABEBX010016015.1_pt2 | contig 41900 bp, 40 predicted proteins | sample 7245971 | NCBI WGS metagenome assembly JABEBX01 (sample SAMN14506365, study PRJNA622280) | hot springs metagenome | biome: hot spring [ENVO:00000051]|acidic hot spring [ENVO:00002120]; feature: spring [ENVO:00000027]|sediment [ENVO:00002007]; material: sediment environment [ENVO:01001048]... | reverse complement strand
GAGGATTATCCCGCTGGGCCGCCGCCGGAAGAAGGCCAGGATGCCGTCGACCGCCACTGGATGGCGCAGGCCCTGGCGTTGGCGCGGCAGGCCGCGGATCTTGGCGAGGTGCCCGTGGGGGCACTCCTGATCGGTGCCGATGGCGCGGTTTTGGGGGCCGCCCACAACCAGCCCATCGGCCGCCACGATCCCACGGCCCATGCCGAGATCCTCGCCCTCCGTCAAGGGGCCGAGCGCGCGGGCAATTATCGTTTGGGTGGTAGCACTCTCTATGTCACCTTGGAGCCCTGTGCCATGTGTGCCGGCGCCATCCTTCACGCCCGCGTCCAGCGCCTGGTCTACGCCGCCGCCGATCCCAAGGGCGGCGCCGTCGTCAGCCTCTACCCCCTGCTGACCGATCCGCGCATGAATCATCAGGTAATGTTGTGCGGCGGCGTTCGCGCAGAGGAGGCGGGCCTGCTGCTGCGCGCTTTCTTTCGCGCAAGGCGCGGCTAGGGTGTGGCGCCAACGCCCGGTCCGCTTCAATGGCCTTGTTGCCATGGCTTGCGCCCTTGACGTCTGCGCCCGGGCGATGCACATTTTCTCCAGGATGGCTTGGCGCAGCCGCTTCGCGCACGGCCCTGTTCACTCGTTCCCGGCAGCAGCGGAAGGAAAGCCATGGTAAGACAGCAAGATCGGGAATGGCTCTTCCCGAACAACGGTCGCGGCTTGTATGAGGTGACCGACGAGATTGCCCTGTGGCTGCGGGAGGCGGGTCTTGCCCATGGCCTCCTGACCCTGTTTCTGCCCCACACCTCGGCCAGCCTGCTCATTCAGGAAAATGCCGATCCCGACGTGCAGGCCGACATCCTCGCCTACCTGGAGCGGCTGGTGAGCGACGGGGACCCCCGCTACCGCCACCGCAACGAGGGTGCCGACGACATGTCGGCCCATCTGCGCGCGGCGTTGACCCAGCCGAGTCTCAGCATCCCCATCCGCAACGGGGCCCTGGCGCTGGGGACCTGGCAGGGAATCTTTATTTTCGAGCATCGCCGCAAGGCTCAGCAACGGCGCCTCATGGCGCATTTCATGGGGACCATGGGAGATCTTTGATGGGTGATTTTCTGGAGCACTACAATGGCCTGTTGCGCGGCATCCGCGAGTGGTCGCGCTGGGACAGCTTTTGCGCGCAGGTCTCCGCGGCCGCGGATGATGGCTGGTTTGTCTATTATGTGGGCCAGGAGGCCCCCACCGCGCCGGTGCAGCGGGATACCTTCCGCCGGGTGCTTGGGGAGATCGACGCCCTTCTGCATAAGGACCACCGCGAATCTTACCTCGGCATCGTCTATGTGGACGACTTCGACGCCCCCCAACTCATCAAGATCTACGATCCCAACAATCTCGGATCTTCCTGCGGCAGCAGCGGGCACCAGGTTCCGCCGGGTTGGGTGCTGTCACGGATGGCGCCGGTGCCTTTGGGGGAGGTGCTCATTCCCGAAAGCCGTAAGCGCTGGTGGCGGCAGCTTTTCGCCCACTGAACCGCGCCTTGGCGCACACTCCTCCATCTCCCTGATGCAATGCGGAAGAGAATCCCATGCAAGCCGATCTGAAGCCCCTGGAGTTTGACGGCATTCGCCGTCTCCTGGAAAAGCTTTGCGCAACGCCCTTCGGTGCCGAATCCGCGCGCAATATCGAGCCGGCGCCCAATATTCATGTGGCGCGGCGCCTGCAGGAGGCGGTTACGGCCGCCCGCTTCGGGCTGGATTCCGGGGAAGGGCCGATCCTGCCGGACCTACCCGACATCCGCCCCGCCCTGCGCCAGGTGGCGGCCGCCGGTTCCGCTCTGGCGGGTACGGCCTTCCGCAATCTCGCCCGGGTCATTCGCGTCGGCGAGCAGTTGCGGCCCTATGTGGAAAAACGCCCGGCCCTGCTGCCCACGGGGCCTGAGCGTCTGGATGCGGCGGCGGATCTGTTGCCGGCCATCGACGCGGCCCTCCTGCCCAATGGTCAGGTGCGGGAAGACGGCAATGATACCTTGCGGGGCCTGCATCAGGAGCTCAAGGCGGCGCGCCAAGCCGTGCAAGGGGGGCTGCAGCCCTGGCTGCGCGAACCCGGCGTCAAGGTGCATTGGGTCGGGCAGCGGGCCTGCCTGCATTTCCCCCAGGGGGGTGGGGAGCAGGTTCGCGGAGTGCGGCGGGGCAGCGGTCCGGGGGGGCATGGCATTCTCATCGAGCCTATGGAGTTGGTGGCCGCCAATAATCGCCTGGAGAACCTGGGCGGGCGCATCGATGGCGAGAATCAGGCCCTCCTGCGCGCCCTCAGCGATGAGGCCCGCCTGCGCCTGCCGGGGCTGAATCAGTTGGTGGAGGCATTGACCTGGATGGATCTGGCCATTGCCGCCGCCCAACTCTCCCAGCACCTCAAGGCCAAGGCCCCGGAGATGATGGAAGAGGCCATCCTGGTGCTGGAAGATGCCTACCATCCTCAGCTTCTGCTTGCCTACGCCGACGGCCATGGACCCCGGCCCCGCCCCTTGTCGGTGCGCATCGACGATGACTGCCCCATCCTGGTGGTGACGGGCCCCAACACCGGCGGCAAGAGCGTGTCCCTCAAGACCGTGGGCCTGATCACCGTCATGGCCCACTGTGGCCTGCATGTGCCGGTGGAGGGGCGCGCTATCGTGGGCGGATTTACCCGTCTCTTTGTGGACATGGGCGACCCGCAGAACGTGGCCTTTCAGCTTTCCACCTATTCCGGCCATGTGGAGGTCCTCAAACGGCTCATTGCCGAGGCCGACGATAAGACCCTCATCCTTCTGGATGAACTGGGCACGGGGACGGACCCCGAGGAGGGAGCGGCCTTGGCCATGGCGGTGCTCGACCAACTCGCCGGCCGCGGCGTACACGGCATGGTCACCACCCATCTGACGCCCCTGAAAGGCTTTGCCGAGACTCATGCCTGCCTGCGTAATGCCTCCATGCGTTTCGACGAGCAGCATCTGGAGCCCACCTATGAGTTGCAGATCGGCGTTTCCGGCCGATCGCTGGGGTTGGTGATCGCCGAAAAGCGCGGTTTGCCCGGCGAGTTGGTCGCCAGGGCCCGGGAATATTTGCGGGAACTGCAGGGGCATTAACCCTGGATTCGGCAGTTGGCCGTGGGGTTTTGCTCCGACGGCCCTTTTCCCGTCTTCTCTAAATAGAAAGCGCCTAGGGTGGCGCAATGCTTTTTTATTTGACCTTGCGCGAAAAAATCTCTAGCGTTCCGAAGGTGTATTTTGCTTGTAAGGAGCTCGACCATGACGTCCCCGACTACGACAGAACAACGGCCCACTGCCCAGCATCAAGAAGAAGAGCTGACGGGTGCGGAGATCGTGGTACGCGCCCTGCGCGACGAGGGCGTTGAGTACCTCTATGGTTATCCCGGCGGTGCGGTACTCTATATCTATGACGAACTCTTCAAACAGGATGCCGTCAAGCACGTCCTGGTTCGTCACGAACAGGCGGCGGTTCATGCCGCCGATGCCTATGCCCGGATCACCGGCAAGGTGGGCGTGGCCCTGGTGACCAGCGGGCCGGGGGCGACCAATGCCGTTACCGGCATCGCCACCGCGTATATGGATTCCATTCCCTTGGTGGTGATCACCGGACAGGTGCCGGTGGCGCTCATCGGCAATGACGCCTTCCAGGAAGTGGATACCGTCGGGATCACCCGGCCCTGCACCAAGCATAATTTCCTGGTCAAGGATGTCCGCGACCTGGCGAACACGCTGAAAACGGCTTTTCATCTGGCCGCCACGGGTCGTCCCGGGCCGGTCCTGGTGGATATTCCCAAGGATGTTACCGGCCATAAGACCCTGTACCACTATCCGGAAAAGGTCAGCCTGCGCTCCTACAAGCCGACGGTGAAGGGACATCCGGGTCAGGTGCGCAAGGCGATGCAGATGATCGCCGGCGCGCAGCGGCCGATGTTCTACACCGGCGGCGGGGTGATCCTCGCCAACGGGGCCGAAGAGCTGGCCAAGCTGGTGCGCCGCCTGGGCGCGCCCATCACCAATACCTTCATGGGGCTGGGCGGATATCCGGCCTCGGATCGCCAGTTCCTCGGCATGCTCGGCATGCACGGCACCTACGAGGCCAACATGGCGGTGCAGAACTGTGATGTCCTGGTGGCCATCGGTGCCCGCTTCGACGATCGGGTAACAGGGAATATTGCCAAGTTTGCGCCCCACGCCAAGATCGTTCACGTCGATATCGACCCTTCGTCCATTTCCAAAAACGTGCGGGTGGATATCCCCATTGTCGGCGATTTGCGCCAGGTCCTGGCCGAGATGAATCAGATCCTCGCGGAGATGGATCATCCCACGGATGCCCGTGCGCTGGCGGCCTGGTGGGCGCAGATCGAAGACTGGCGCAAGCGCGATTGCCTGCACTACATCCAGAACGATGAGGTCATCAAGCCCCAGTTCGTGATCCAGAAATTGTACGAATTGACGGGCGGGGATGCCATTGTCACGACGGACGTGGGCCAGCATCAGATGTGGGCAGCGCAGTTTTACGGCTTTGACCGGCCCCGGCGCTGGGCCAGCAGCGGCGGCCTGGGGACCATGGGTTACGGCTTGCCGGCGGCCATGGGCGCGCAATTGGCTGAGCCCGATTCCACCGTTCTCTGCATCACCGGGGAAGGCAGCATCCAGATGAACATCCAGGAATTGTCCACCTGTTTGCAGTATCGGCTGCCCATCAAGATCGCCTGCCTCAACAACCATTACCTGGGCATGGTGCGGCAATGGCAGGAGTTCTTTTACGGCAGCCGCTACGCCATGAGTTATGTGGACGCCCTGCCGGACTTCGTCAAGCTCGCCGAGGCCTTCGGTCACGTGGGCTTGCGCGCCGATAAGCCCGCCGATGTGGAACCGGTGATCCGCGAGGCCCTACGCCTGAAGGATCGGCTGGTGTTCATGGACTTCCAGGTGGACCCGGAGGAAAATGTTTATCCCATGGTCCCGGCCGGGGCAGCCCTTTCTGAAATGATCCTGGTCTAAGCGCATGCGCCATATCATTTCCATTCTGCTGGAAAACGAGGCCGGTGCGCTGTCGCGGGTAGCCGGTCTCTTCTCGGCGCGCGGTTACAACATCGAGGCCATGACCGTAGCGCCGACCCATGATGCCAGCATTTCGCGCATGACGGTGGCGACGCGGGGCTCCGAAGAGGTCATGGAGCAGGTCCTCAAGCAGCTCAACAAGCTGGTGGAGGTCATTCGCGTCCAGGATCTCAGCGATGGTCCCCACATCGAGCGCGAACTGATGCTCATCAAGGTCCATGCCGTGGGGCCGGACCGCGAGGAGGTCAAGCGTCTGGCGGATATTTTCCGCGGGCGCATCATCGACGTCACCGATCGTTCCTATACCATGGAACTCACCGGTACCGGCGAAAAGCTGGATGCCTTTATCCATGCCCTTGACCCCGGTATGGTCATCGAAGTCGTGCGCAGTGGGGCCAGCGCCATCAGCCGCGGTGCCAAGGGCATCTGAACATCCATTTTTCGTTCATTGATAGCAATGAGGTTTTCATGAAAGTTTTTTACGATAACGACGCCGATCTCTCCCTTATCCAGAGCAAGCGGGTGGCCATCATCGGTTACGGCTCCCAGGGTCATGCCCACGCCCTCAATCTCAAGGAATCGGGGGTGGACGTGGTGGTTGGCCTGCGCCAGGGCTCGGAATCCTGGGAGAAGGCGGTAAGCGCCGGGCTCCAGGTAAAGGAAACGGCCGCCGCGGTGGCCGGGGCCGACCTGGTGATGATCCTGACCCCCGATGAGGGCCAGGCGGCGCTCTATCGCGAGGACATTGCCCCGCGGATCAAGGAAGGGGCAGCGCTCATCTTCGCTCATGGCTTCAATGTGCATTTCGGCCAGATCCATCCTCGGGCCGATCTGGATTGTTTCCTGGTGGCCCCCAAGGGACCCGGTCACCTGGTGCGTTCCACCTATACTCAGGGCGGCGGCGTGCCGGCCCTCATCGCCATCCATCAGGATGCCAGCGGGAATGCCCAGAATCTCGCCCTCTCCTACGCCAAGGCCATTGGCGGCACCCGTGCGGGCGTGATCGAGACCAGCTTCCGGGAAGAGACCGAAACGGATCTCTTTGGCGAGCAGGCCGTACTTTGCGGCGGCGCCAGTGCGCTGGTGCAGGCGGGTTTTGAGACATTGGTGGAGGCTGGTTATGCCCCGGAGATGGCATATTTCGAGTGTCTTCACGAGCTCAAGCTCATCGTCGACCTGATGTACGAGGGCGGCATCGCCAATATGCGCTACTCCATTTCCAATACCGCCGAGTACGGGGATCTGACCCGCGGCCCGCGGGTGGTGAACGCCCAGACCAAGGCGGAGATGAAGAAGATCCTCACCGAGATCCAGAACGGCGAGTTTGCCCGCGAGTTCATTCTGGAGAATCAGGCCGGCAAGCCGAAGATGCAGGCCATGCGCCGCTTGGGGGCGGAGCATCCCATCGAGGTGGTGGGCAACAAGCTGCGTTCCATGATGACCTGGATCGGCAAGAACCGGATTGTGGACCGCTCCCGCAACTAGGGCATCCAGCCCCCTCGGCCAAGCCGGGCGGGGCTTTTCCGCACGGCGGCGTCCTGCTACTCTGCCGCGATGAGAACGTCCTATCCCTATCCCTTGATCGCCCGCGAGGGCTGGCCCTTCCTCGCCGCCTTTCTGGCCCTGGCGGTGTTGCTCCAGATCTCGCTGTCCCTGTACTGGGCCATTCCGGCCTATGCCCTTTTCCTCTTTGCCCTCCAGTTCTTCCGCGATCCTCCCCGCCAGGCCCCCGCAGGCAAGGATTTGGTGATCTGTCCGGCCGATGGCCGGGTGATTGCGGTGGAAACGGTGGATGATCCCTATCTGGGGCGCTCCGCCCTCAAGATCAGCGTGTTCATGAATGTCTTCAACGTGCATGTGAATCGCATGCCGGTGCCCGGCCGCGTGCAGAAGATCTGGTATTTCCCGGGAAAGTTTTTCAACGCCGCCCTGGACAAGGCTTCGGCAGAGAACGAACGCAATGCCCTTTGGGTCCAGACGGCAACGGGCCAGGACGTGACGGTGGTGCAGGTGGCCGGGCTGGTGGCCCGCCGTATCCTCTGCTATGTGGGAGGAGATGAGGTGGTGACGGCAGGTCAGCGTTTCGGCTTTATCCGCTTTGGCTCGCGGGTGGACACCTATTTACCGCTTTCCGCCCGGGCGCTGGTGACCGTGGGGGAGCGGGTGCGCTCCGGCGCCGATGCCATCGCCACTCTGGGAGAGCCATCGTGAAGGCCCACTATCCCCGCCGGGGCGTGTACATCCTACCCAATCTTTTTACCACGGCCAGCCTTTTTGCCGGTTTTTTTTCCATGCTCCAGTCCATTGGGGGGCACTATCGCTTGGCGGCGGTGGTGATCTTCATCGCCATGATCCTGGATGGACTGGATGGGCGGGTGGCCCGCATGACGGGTACGGAGAGCGCCTTTGGCGCCGAGTACGATTCTCTGGCCGATGTCATCGCCTTTGGTCTGGCCCCGGCGCTCCTGGTATTTTTATGGGGCTTGCGGGATTTCGGCAATCTCGGCTGGCTGGGGGCCTTCGTCTTTACCGCTTGTGGGGCACTGCGCCTGGCCCGTTTCAATGCCCAGGTGCAGAACCAGTCCAAGCGCTACTTTCAAGGCCTGCCCATTCCCACGGCGGCTGCGGTGCTTGCCGGGCTGGTCTGGGTGGCGGTGGGGGAAGGCTACCCCTGGCTGACCCAGGTGGCCGAGTATATGGCCCTCTTTCTGGTCTATGCCCTGGGGTTGATGATGGTGAGCAACATCCGTTATCGCAGCTTCAAGGACTTTGATCTGCATGGCCGCGTCCCCTTCGCCTTGGCCATCATGGTCGTGCTGGCCCTCGCCCTCGTGGCCCTCCACCCGCCCTTGCTGCTCTTTGCTACGGCCCTTCTTTATTCCTTGCTGGGACCCGTGCTGACGGTATGGCAACTACAGCGCCGCCGCCAGCAACGCCACCGCAACCTCGATCGGTGAGGGGGTTTCAGTTCAACTCTTGGTGCAGCAGGGAGTGCAGTTGATAGATCAGATCCAGGGCCTTTTTGGGGCTGAGCTGATCGGGGTCGGTGGCGGCAAGGAGGGTCAGGGCAGGGTGTTGGGGTTGAAAGAGCGCCAGTTGTGCGGGATGCTCTGCGGCTCGGAGATTTTCCCGGACCGGGTCTTCCAGTTCCAGGAGTCGTTCGCGGGCGCGCCCGATGACCGCTTCGGGGATCCCTGCCAGGCGCGCCACGGCGAGCCCGTAGCTCTGGCTGGCGGGACCCTCTTCGACGCGATGCAGGAAGATCACCCCCTCTCCTTGGGTCAGGGCATCGAGGTGCACGTTGCTGAGACCGGGCAGGGAGATTTCCGTCAGTTCAAAGTAATGGGTGGCAAAAAGGGTATAGGCGCCCCGCGCGATGAGGGCCTCGGCGCTGGCCCAGGCCATGGCCAGGCCATCATAGGTGGATGTCCCGCGTCCGATCTCATCGAGGATGACCAGGCTTTTGGCCGTCGCGAGGTGCAGGATGCGCGCCGTTTCGCTCATTTCCACCATGAAGGTGGAGCGCCCGCCGGCGAGGTCATCGGCGGCGCCGATGCGGGTGAAGATCTGGTCGATGGGGCCGATGATCGCCTCCCGGGCGGGCACTCGGCTGCCGATGTGGGCCATTAGCACGATGAGGGCGTTCTGCCGCATATAGGTGGACTTGCCCCCCATATTGGGGCCGGTGATGAGGAGCATGCGCCGGCTTTCGTTGCAATGGAGATCGTTGGGCACGAAGGCGCTGCCCAATTGCGCCTCCACCACGGGATGGCGTCCGTCCTGAATGTGCAGGATGCCCTCGTTGCGGAAGACCGGGGCGCAATAATCCAGGGTCACGGCGCGCTCGGCCAGGGTGCTGAGGCAGTCCAGCCAGGCCACCGTCTCCATGGCTTCCTGCAGGGCCGGGAGATCGGCGCCGACTTCGTCCAGGAGTTGGGTGAAGAGCAACCGCTCCCGGGCCAGGGCCAGGCTTTGGGCGGAGAGGGTCTGGTCTTCAATGGCCTTGAGTTCATCGTTGATATAGCGTTCGGCGTTTTTGAGGGTTTGCCGCCGCCGGTAATCGGCGGGCAGGGGACCCTGATGGCTGCGCCCCACCTCGATATAGAAGCCATGGACCCGGTTGAACTGGATCTTGAGCTGGGTAATGCCCGTACGTGTCCGCTCCCGTTGTTCCAGATCCCGCAACACCCCTTGCAGGTCATGGCTGAGGCTGTTGAGGCGATCCAGTTCGGCATCGAAACCCGCGCGCAAGACGCCGCCGTCCCGGAGGGTGACGGGCGGATTGTCCACCAGGGCGCGGCAGAGGCGCTCGTACCGACGGGTAAAGCTGGGAATCTTTGCCAGGGCCTCGCGCAGGGCAGGGTGAGGCAGGGCCTCCAGGGCCTCGCGCAGCGCCGGCAGGTGCTCCAGCACCTGCCGCAGCAGCACCATATCCCGGGGGCTGGCGCTTTTCAGGGCGATGCGGGTGAGGAGGCGTTCGCCATCGGGCAGGCCCTTCATGGCCTTGCGCAGGGCGGTGAAGCCTTGGGCAATCAAGGTGTTGACGATGTCATGGCGCTTGGAGAGTTCCTGCCCTTGGCGCAAGGGGCGGAGTAGCCAGCGGCGCAGGAGACGCGCGCCCATGGGGCTCTGGGTGTGCTGGAGCACGCCGTAGAGGCTGGGACCGTTGCCCTGCAGGCTGTCCAGGACCTCTAGGGCGCGCAGGGCTGTGGCATCGACGTACAGTTCTTCTTCCGGCCGTTGGGGATGGATGCGGCGCACCTGGGTCAAGGGCTGATGTAGTTGGGTTTCGGCGTAGGCGAGGAGGGCCCCGGCCGCGCGCAGGGCCAGGGGCAGGTCAGCACAGCCAAAGCCCGGCAACTGCGCGCCGAAATGGCGGAGGAGGGCGGCCTGGGTCCGGGCTTCCTGGAAGGCGGTCTTGGCCAGGAAGCGCGCCCGGCTGCGTCCGGCGGCAGGAACGGCCTCGCCTTCCGGCCAGAGGATCTCGGCCGGCTGCAGGCGCTCGATTTCGTCCGCCAGCGCTGGCCCACCTACTTCGCGAACGGTCAGGCGGCCGCCGGCAGCATCCAGCCAGGCCAGGCCCCAGCGCTGTCCTTCACCCCAGACGGCGAGGAGGAGGGGTTCATTGCGGGCGTCGAGGAGTTCGCCGTCGGTGATGGTGCCGGGGGTGATCACCCGGACAATGGCGCGCTCCATGGGGCCCTTGCTGTTGGCCGGATCCCCCACCTGCTCGCAGATGGCTACGCTCTGCCCGAGTTTCACCAGCCGTGCGAGATAAGCGTCCAGGCTTTGCACGGGTACGCCGGCCATGGGTATGGGTTGGCCGGCGCTGGCACCGCGGCTGGTGAGGGTGATATCGAGGAGTTGTGCCGCTTTTTCGGCGTCGGCAAAAAAAAGCTCGTAAAAGTCCCCCATCCGGTACAGGAGGAGGGCCTCCGGGCATTCGGCCTTGAGCCGCAGGTATTGCTGCATCATGGGGGTGTGTTGTTGGAGGGCGCCGGAATTATTCACCTCGCCAACTCCCCTTTTTCCGCTCCGCAATGGGCGGGGCGGATTTGCTGCGCTGTCCCATCGTGAAGATTTGCCGTTTTTCGGCTCAGGCCGATGCCATGCGGTAGAGTTCATCCTTGAGGGCGAGACGGCGTTTTTTCATTCCTTCCAATGCGCTATCGCCGGTGGCAGCGTCGTTGCGTTCGATATGCTCGATTTCCGCAGTGAGGGCGTTGAACTCGTCGAAGATTTCGGCAAAGCGCGTATTGCTTTGTTGCAGGGCGTCCATGCGGGCCGCGAGTTGGGGGAATTCCTTTTTCAGGTCCTGGTGTTCCGTCTGCATGCTGTGTTTCTCCTGCTTGCTGGGCGGGCCCGAGATCGGGCCCGCGGTGGTTGCCCAAGGACTGCAAATTAGCATTGTGCCCGTTGGCGGGGCAAGCGCCCTTGCGGTTGAAGTGAAGTGGGGGCGGGCGTTACCATGGATCATTGTAAGGGTATAGAGGTGATCTGGCCGCTATGATCGAGGTCAAGTTTTTTGCCAGTATCCGCGAGCAACTGGGTTGCGCGCAGTTGTGTTTGTCGCTGCCGCGGGACGGGGCCTGCGTGGCCGACGTCCTGCGGGCGGTGGAGGCGCAAACGGGGGTGCATCTGGGGGGGCAGCATCTCCTCGCGGCAGTGAACATGGCCCATGTGGCCATGACGGCGCCGGTTAGCGATGGCGACGAGGTGGCCTTTTTCCCACCGGTGACAGGGGGCTGAAATGCTGGTCAAGGTGCAAGCGGCGGATTTCGACTCTCAGGCGGAGATCAACGCCTTTCCCCAGGAAGGCATCCGCGGCGCGGGTGGCCTGGTGAGTTTTGTGGGGACGGTGCGCGATTACAGCGATGCGGCGGATATCCTGGCCATGGAGATCGAGCACTATCCGGGCATGACCGAGCGGGAGCTGGAGCGCATCAGCGCGGAGGCCGGGGCGCACTATGACATCCTCGACAGCCTGATCATCCATCGCTTCGGGCGTTTGGGGCCCAACGAGCGCATCGTCCAGGTGACGGTGTGGGCGCGGCACCGGGCGGCGGCCTTTGATGCCTGCCGTTTTCTCATCGATGTGTTGAAAACCAGCGCGCCTTTCTGGAAGCGGGAGATCACGCCTACCGGCATGCGTTGGGTTACGGATTGCCCCGGTTGCCGGGCGGGAACGCGCGAGGGCCATAGCCATGGGGTCGCGCCGGCCGTTGGTCATCAGCATTCATCCATGCACAAGTGAGCGAAAATGCCGAGCTTTGATGTGGTTTCCGAGTTGAACTTTCAGGAAGTGGACAATGCCCTGCACGCGGCGGTGAAGGAGATCACCACCCGCTACGATTTCAAGGGCTCCAAGGCGACCATGAAACGGGAAGAGGGCAAGATCACCCTGCTCGCCGAGGACGAGTACAAGCTCGGGCAAATGCTGGATTTGCTCACGGCCCGTCTGGTCAAGCGCGGCATCGACCTCAAGGCGCTGGAATTGGGCAAGGTGGAGGCGGCCGCCGGGGGCATGGAGCGGCAGGTTTGCCAGCTCAAGGTGGGGCTTGATACGGAAACGGCCAAACGCATGGTCAAGTTTCTCAAGGACGCCAAACACAAGGTGCAAGCCAGCATTCAGGGGGATCAACTGCGGGTGTCGGGCAAGAGCCGGGACGAGTTGCAGACGGCCATTGCCGCCCTGCGCGGGCAGGACTTCGGTCTGCCCCTGCAGTTCAGCAATTTTCGGGATTGACCATGAAAGACGCTGCCCAGCGCGCCCGGCACTTGCTGCGGTCCCATTATCAGGGAGCCCTGGCGACCCTGGATGCGGACGGTATGCCCTTTGCCTCGGCCCTGCATTATGCCTGTGACCACCAGGGCAGTCCCTGGTTTCTCCTCTCGCACCTGGCGGAACACACGCGGCATCTGCTTGCCGATCCGCGCGCCTCGCTGCTGGTCTGGCAGCCGGGGCAGGATCTCCTGGCGGCGGCGCGGATGACACTCCTGGGGCGGGTCGTGGCGGCGGAACCCGACGACGCCCTGCGCGCGCGGCTGCTGCGCCTCCTGCCCGGCGCTACCCGCTATCTGGCCTTGCCCGGTTTTCATTTTTATACGCTGCAGGTGAAGCGGGTGCGCCTGATTGCCGGTTTCGGCGAAATGGGTTGGGTGGATGGCGATGCCTATGCCTTCCCCGTCCAAGGCGATCTCTCCGTAGCCGAGGCTGGCGTGGTGGCGCACATGAATGGGGATCATCGTGAGGCCGTAGCTGCCTATTGCCGCCGTCTTGGCGACTTGCCGGGGGAAGCGGCGGCGGAAATGCTGGCCTGCGACCCGGAAGGGATGGATCTGGACTGCGCCGGCCGACGCTTGCGTGTGGATTTTCCGGCGCCGGTGCAGGATGTGCGGGCTCTGCGCGAGGTCCTGGCGGCCATGGCGCGGGAGAACGGCGGCGCATGACGGCGGCCACGCCCCGGGCGTTGCGGGGGTTCGCCATGGCGCCGGCGGGCGGCGCCCTGCGGGGGAGCGCGGCATGCTGCCCTTGATGCCGCCGGCACCTCGCTCTGCCGCCGGGCCCGTGCTACGGGCGGGCAATGGACGGCTTCGGCTCTTGCAGGTCCTGGGTGGCGATGGCCGTGGGGGAGCAGATCAGGTTGCCCTGGCCTTGGCCGATGGCCTGCAGGAGCGGGGTTTCGCGGTGACGTTTTTCGTGCCTCCTGGTTTTGTGCGTCATCAGGGGGAACGCCTGCGTGGGCGGGCGGTCACCGTTGCCCGGCACTTTTCCCCCTTTAGGGCGGCGACCCTGGGGGCCCTGCGGCGGGCGGCGCAGGGGGCCGATCTGGTGCTCACCCATGATTCTCCGGCCCGGCACCTGACCCTGGCGGCCAAGGCCATGGGCGGCCTGCAAGCCCCCTTGTGGTTCATGCGCCATTGCATCATGCGCCCGTCCGCCTTGCCCTGGGCGCCCTGGCAGCGGCTCTGGGTGGCGCACCAACTGGCTGCCAGCGAGGTAATCGCCGAGAGTCTCATCGCCAGCGGCTATCCTGCCCAGCGGGTCACCCGTCTCTATGCGGGGCGCGATCTCTCCTCTTTTTTTGCCGCAAAACCCCAAGCCATCGGCGCGCTGCGGGCCCATCTCGGCCTTGATGTCCGTCCAGCGCCCTTTTGCATCGGCATGGTGGCCCGTTTCGATCGCTGGCCGGGCTGGCATCCCGGGGTGGCGCATCCCAAGGGCTTTGATGTGCTTTTCGCGGCCCTGTCGCGGCTGGATTTCCCCTATCGCGTCCTGCTCCTGGGCCCGCCCAATCCAGAAGATCACGAGGCCTTGCGCGCCATGGCCCAGGCCCACGGCGCGCGTCCCGACTGGCTGATTTTCCCCGGCTTTCAGAACGATATTTCGGCATACTATGGGTTGATGGATGTGAATGTCCTGCCCTCGCGGCGAGAGGGGCTGGGTCTGGCCCTGGTGGAAGGATTGGCCACCGGTGTGCCGGTGCTGGGCAGTGGCAGCGGTGGTATTCGCGAAGTGATCCAGGACGGACGCAATGGCTTTCTCTTTCCCGAGGGCGATGCCGCGGCCCTGGCGGGCTTGTTGACCCGCCTGGCGCGGGAGCCGGAGTTGCGGCGGCGCCTGGGTGAGGAGGGCAGACGGCAACTACAGGAGACCGCCTTTGACGAAGGCCGCCTCGTGGCTGACTTCATGGACTGTCTGGCGCGGGAGCATCGGGCTTCGGCGCATGGGGAGGGGATGCCCTGACGCGGCGGGAAAAAGGGCGGTGGGGCATAAGCGCGGGTTCAGCACAGGAGCGTAACGGGTGGAAGCAGAGGAAAAGCAATTGCAGGCATTGGTGGTGCGGCTGCCGGGGATAGGGGCGGCCGCCTTGATCAGCCGCGAGGGAGTGCCCCTGGCGACGGTGGGGATGGAAGAGGACATGGCCGATACCCTGGCCGCCCTGGCCTCGGGGATGTGCGCCCTCGCCAACCGGCTGTCGAATAACCTGGCCAATAGCGCCGTCCGCCATCTCCGGGTGGATTTGGATGGTCAGGATCTGGTCTTCGCTCCGACGGGTTCGGGTGCCGTGTTGGCCGTGCTGCGGCGGGATGGGACGGGGGAAGCGGGTATCGATCGCTTGCGCCAGGAGGCCCAGGGCCTATGAGCGTCAGCGAAGCCGTTGCCGTGCAGCATACCCCCCTCCATGCCTGGCATCGTGCCCATGGCGCACGCATGGTGCCCTTCGCAGGCTGGGAGATGCCGCTCCACTATGGATCGCAATTGGCGGAACATGAGGCGGTGCGCAAGGGGGCCGGTTTTTTCGATGTCTCGCACATGCGGCCCCTGGACATCAGCGGGCCCGATGCGCGCACCCTGCTCCGCTACGCCCTGGCCAATGATGTGGCCAGGCTCGATGGTCAGGACGGCAAGGCCTTGTACAGCACAATATTGAATGCCCAGGGGGGCATCCTGGACGATCTCATCGTCTATGCCCGCGGTGGCGGCCGTTATCGGGTGGTACTCAACGCCGGCACGGCACAGGCCGACACGGCCCACTTCCGGAACCTGGTTGCTGCCCACGGCTGGCAGGTGGATCTGCGGGAGCGCCCCGACCTGGCCATGCTGGCGGTGCAGGGCCCCCGGGCCCGAGGGCTGGTGGCCGAGGCCCTTGATCTGCCGGTCCTGAATGCCCTGCCGTCCTTTACGGCCATGGAGGGGCATGCCCTGGGAGGGGTCTTCGTGGGGCGGACGGGTTATACGGGTGAGGATGGTGTGGAGGTGATCCTCGCAGCGGAGCAGGCGCCCATCCTGGCCGAACGCTTGCGCGATCGCGGTGCCGTTCCCTGTGGTCTGGGCGCGCGGGACAGTCTGCGCCTGGAAGCCGGGCTGAATCTCAACGGCCAGGACATGAACCCGGCCGTCACGCCCTGGGAGAGCAACCTCGGCTGGACCGTGGACCTGCGCGCAGACCGGGATTTCCTCGGTCGTGCCGCCCTGGAGGCGCAGCGCGCCGCCGGCGTGCGACAGACGCTGGTGGGGCTGGTGCTGGAGGAGGGGATTCCCCGTCACGGCTATGCCGTGGAGGACGCCAACGGCCAGCCCTGCGGAGAGATCACCAGCGGCATCTTTTCGCCGAGCCTGCGCCGGGGCATCGCCCTGGCCCGGGTTGGCGATGCCCCCGGCGCGGGCGGCCGGCTCTGGGTCTCCGTGCGCGGCGTGCGTCAGCCCGCCCTGGTCGTCAAGCCCCCGTTCTGGCGCGCCGGCCGAGCCCATTTTTCACCATCCGAGGAGAAGTCGTCATGAGTACCGTTCCGGAAAATCTGCGTTATACCGAGACCCATGAGTGGGTGGAGAATATGGGTGGAGGGCGTTATCGGGTAGGCATCACGGATCATGCCCAGGAACTCCTTGGCGACCTGGTGTTCGTGGAGCTGCCTGCGCTGGGCAGCCAGATTCGGGCGGGTAACCCCTGCGGGGTCCTTGAATCGGTCAAGGCCGCAGCCGATCTGTATGCGCCCATTTCGGGAACGGTGGCAGAGGTCAATGAAGCCCTGGCCGAGAACCCGCAATGGCTGAATGAAGACCCCCACGGACGGGGCTGGATCATGGTTGTCCATGCCGATGCCACTGCCTGGGACGGGTTGCTGGATGCCGCGGCCTACGCCCGTATCGCGGAGGCCTGAATGCCCTATATCCCCCACGGCCCCGATGAGGTGGCGCAGATGCAGGCGGCCATCGGCATCGCCGATCTGGATGCCCTTTTCGACGAGGTGCCCGCCCAACTGGGGAGCCACGATCTGGCTTTACCCCATGGGCTTGGGGAAATGGCGCTGCGGCGGGAAATGGAAGAGCGGGCTGCTGCCAATATCCCTTTGCGCTGTTTTGCCGGCGGCGGTGCTTACGCCCACCATATTCCGGCCATCGTCTGGGAGATTGCCGGGCGGGGCGAACTGTATACGGCCTATACGCCTTATCAGGCCGAGGCAAGTCAGGGGACCTTGCAGATCCTCTACGAGTACCAGAGCTTTCTGACCCGCTTGACGGGGATGGAGGTGGCCAATGCCTCCCTCTACGACGGCGCCTCCGCCCTGGCCGAGGCCTGCCTCATGGCCCTGCGCCTGCAAGGGGAAGGCAAGGCCATCCTCGTCCCGGAAAACCTCCTCCCGGCCTGGCGGCAGGTTTTGGACAGCATCCTGGGCTGGCAGGAGATTCCCTTGCTGGGGGTTCCCTATGACCGGCAGACGGGGCGCCTACGGCTACCGGAAGGAGAAAGCGACAGCGCGGCGCTCATTATCCCCCAGATCAACGCCTTTGGTGGGCTGGAGGCGGTGGATGCGCTCACCGACTGGGCCCATGCCCGGCAGATGCTGGCCATTGCCGTGGTCAACCCCCTGGCCTTGGCGATCCTCAAGGCGCCCAGTGCCTGGGGTCAGGGGGGTGCGGATCTGGCGGTGGGGGAGGGGCAGCCCCTGGGCATCCCCTTGTCCGCCGGGGGCCCTTTTTTCGGCTTCCTCAGCTGCCGCAAGGCCCATGTCCGGCAGATGCCCGGACGCCTGGTGGCCCGCACCGTGGATGTCCAGGGGCGGGAGGGTTTCTGCCTGACCTTGCAGGCCCGGGAGCAGCACATCCGCCGCGGCAAGGCGACCAGCAATATCTGCACCAACCAGGGGCTCATGGTCACCGCTGCCACCATCCACATGGCGACCCTGGGCGGTGATGGGCTGCGCCGGACGGCCGTCACTTGCCATGCTCAGGCGCGCCGCTTGCGGGATCTGCTGACGGGCGTGCCGGGCACCCAATTCCCTTTCCCCGGTCCCTTTTTCCATGAATTCGTCCTGCGCCTGCCTCGCTCCGCCCAGGCGGTACGCGATGCCCTGCTGGAGCGCGGCATCCTGGCCGGGATCTGCCTGGTGGAATGGGGGATGGGCGAGGCCGGGGATTTGCTGGTCTGCGTGACGGAACTTGCCAGTGATGAGGATCTGCTGGATTATCGCGATGCGCTGTTACTGACTCTGAAGGATCTGCCTGCATGAATCCAACACCGCTCATTTTTGCCTATGACCACCAGCGGGATCCGGTTCATGGATCGATGGAGGAGACGGAAGCTTTGGCAGACATTCCCCAGGCATTGCTCCGCGGGGATGCCCTCCACTGGCCCAATCCGTCGGAACTGGAGGTCGTGCGTCATTATACCCGTCTGTCCCAGCGCAATTTTTCCATTGACACCCATTTCTATCCGCTGGGCTCCTGCACCATGAAATACAACCCGCGCATTGCCCATGAAGGGGCCATGCTGGCCGGTTTCGCGCGTCTCCACCCGCAGACTCCGGCCTCGGCCATGCAGGGTTTGCTGCGCATTTTGTGGGAACTGCAGGAGTGGCTGGGCGCCATGACGGGCATGGCGGCGGTAAGCCTGACCCCGGCGGCGGGCGCGCAGGGGGAACTGGCCGGGGTCGCCATGATCCGCGCCTATCACCAGGCGCGCGGCGATCACCAGCGTAAGCGCATGCTCATTCCCACGGCGGCCCATGGGACCAATCCGGCCAGCGCCCGCATGGCGGGCTTTACGGTGGTGGAGATCCCCACCGGCCACGACGGCGATCTGGATCTGGCCGCCCTGGACGCCGCTCTGGGCCCGGATACGGCGGGCATCATGCTGACCAATCCCTCGACGCTGGGCGTTTTCGAGCGGCAGATCGTGCCCATTGCCGCGCGCGTCCATGGGGCCGGGGGATTGCTCTATTATGATGGTGCCAACCTCAATGCCATCCTCGGTCGGGTGCGGCCCGGTGACATGGGTTTTGACGTCATGCACCTCAACCTCCACAAGACCCTCGCCACGCCCCATGGCGGCGGCGGTCCAGGCGCCGGTCCGGTGGCCGTCCGGGAGCGGCTCTTGCCCTTCCTGCCGCAGCCTCGCGTAGCCCGCGATGGACAGGGTCGTTATCGCTGGCTCGACGCCGGCGATCTACCCGCGAGCATCGGTCGTCTGAGCGCCCATGCCGGCAATATCGGCGTGCTGCTGCGTGCCCATGCCTATCTGCGGCGCCTGGGCCGGGAGGGGGTGGAGCGGGTATCCCGCTATGCCGCCCTCAATGCCAATTATCTCCTCAAGCGTTTGCAGGCCGCGGGCTTCCAGGCGGCCTTCCCGGAGCGGCGGGCGAGCCACGAATTCATCCTCAGCGTGGCGGATCTGCAGCGGGAAAACGGTATCCGTGCCCTGGATGTGGCCAAGCGCTTGCTGGATTATGGCATCCATGCCCCCACCGTCTATTTTCCGCAACTGGTGCCGGAATGCCTGCTCATCGAGCCGACGGAGACCGAAAGCAAGGCCACCCTGGACCGTTTTGTGGAAGTGATGCAAAGGATCCGCCAGGAGGCCCTGGAAACGCCGCGCTTGCTTCGTGAGGCACCCCATCACCTGCCCGTGGGGCGTCTTGACGAGGCCCTGGCGGCGCGGCGTCTGGACGTGGCCGACCGAGGATGAGCAGCATTACGCCCCAGACCTTGCTGGCCGCCCTGGGCGAGATCCTCCTGGACAAGGAAACAGCCCTGCGCCTGGTGGTGGCGGGGCTGCTGGCCGGGGGGCATGTCCTGGTGGAAGACCTGCCGGGGGTGGGCAAGACCACCCTGGCCCTGGGCCTATCCCGGCTATTGGGGCTGGACTTTACCCGGGTGCAGATGACGGCGGACCTGCTGCCCGGCGATCTCATCGGCGTCACCCTCTTCGATCCGGAGCAAAAGGGCTTTGCCTTTCACCCCGGTCCCCTTTTCCATGCCGTGGTCCTCATCGACGAGATCAATCGCGCCTCGCCGCGTACCCAGTCGGCTTTGCTGGAGGCCATGGCCGAGGGACAGGTTTCGGTGGATGGGCGCAGTCACCCTCTGCCGCATCCCTTTTTCGTTATCGCCACCCAGAATCCCAAGGAGCATGCCGGCGTTTTTCCGCTGCCCGAAAGTCAACTGGATCGCTTCATGATCCGGATGGCCATCGGCTATCCCAGCGCGCAGGCCGAGCTTCAGTTGCTCGCCGGAAAACATCGCGATCCGGCGGTCCTGCTGCCTCTGGCCGAAGCGTCCCTGGTGGCGGCCTGGCAAGGGACGGTGCGACAGGTCTTCCTCAGCGACGAAATCACCGCCATGATACTGGCCCTGGCACGGCAAAGCCGAAGCGATGCGCGGATCGCCCTGGGCCTGTCGCCCCGGGGCGTGCTCGCCCTCAAGGCCATGGCCCAGGCCTGGGCCTATCTGCAGGGGCGTGATTTCGTGGTCCCCGAGGATCTGCAGGCGGTAAGCGTGGCCGTCGTCGGCCACCGCCTGCTGCCCATTGCCGCCCAACAGGATGGCTCCGATCTGGCCGCCCTCCTCATGCAGGAAGTCTGGGGCTTCGGGCCGTGAAGCATGCCCGCACCGCGGTGCGGCTTTCCCGTCCGGGGAAGGTCTTCGTCGGGCTCACCCTGGCCTTGGGTTTTGCCGCCGTCAATAGCGGCAACAATGTCCTCTTTCTTCTGGTGTCCATGATGCTGGCGCTGATGGTCCTGTCGGGCATGGTGGCCCTGCTCAATCTCAAGGGCGTGCAGGTTCGCATCGTTCCCCAGCAGATCCTGGAGGCACAGCGTCCGGGTGCGCTGCTGGTGGCCGTGGACAATCATCGGCCCTGGCCTTTGCTGATGCTGGAGTTGCGGCTGACGGAAGGGCAGACGCTGCTGCCTTATCTGCCTGCTCACGGCCAGGCGCGGCTCGCCCTGCCTTGGCAACCGCCCCTGCGCGGGCACCCGCCGCTGCCGCTGCTGCGGGTGGGTTCCGCCTTCCCTTTCGCCTTTGTCTGGCGCGGTCAAGACCTGGACCTGACGGCGACCGGCCCGTGGGTGGCGCCCGCGGCGTCGCCCGCCGGCATCAAGCTCCAGGAGGAGGGGCGGGTGGAGGAAACGGTCGGTAAGCCTGGCGGGAGTGGGGACTTTCTCGGGGTGCGCGATCGCTTGCCGGGGGAAGGCCTGAGCGCCGTGCTGTGGCGACGGGTGGACTGGGCCTTGCGTGCCCAGGGTGAGCAGCGGCTGCCCGCCCGTGAACGGGAGCGCGGCGGCGAACACCTGATTATTTTCGACTGGGAGGCACCGGCCCTGGCGGAGATGGAGCCGGAGCGGCGTTTGCAAGTCTTGCGTCGTGGGCTCGATGATGCCGTGGCGGCGGGACAGGCATGGCAACTACACATGCCGGGCGGTCGCGCGGCAGGGGTAGGGCGGGTGGCCTACGAGGCGGCCCTCCTCCTCCTGGCCCAGCAACCGCCGTTGCCGGTTTACGCGCCCGCGGCGGCGCCTCCGGCCCCCTGGTGGCGCTTCCGCCGGGCGTCATGAGTCTAAAAACGGCTGGCTCCAAGATGAATCTCCCCATCCGTTTGGCCGGTCCCCTGCTCGCCGCGGCTATGGGGGGGCTGCTGCTCCTCGCCCTGGGGCGGGAGCTGTCCGTCTGGGTGTTGCTCGCCTGGCTTTTAGGCAGCGGGCTCAGCATCCTGGGGGCGTTGCGGGGGCGCCTCCCCTGGTTTGGGGGGCGACAGCGGTTTTTTTTGGCCCTGGCGGGGGTGATTGCCGCCGTCATCGGCGAAGGCTGGGGGAACTGGCTGCCCATGTTCACGCAGATGGTGGTCTGGCTGTTGGCCGTCAAGGCCCTGGAGCTGCGCGGCCAGCGCGATTTTTATCAAATGGCGGCGTTGACCCTGCTGGGCTTGGGTATCGCCGCCTGGTTGCGGGTGGACCTGATTTTTGCCTTTCTGCTCCTGTTCACCCTCTACTTTGCCCTGTTGGGCCTCATGTGGCAGCCCCTGGCGGATGTCAACCAAGGCTTGGCCGGTAATCTCTTCCAGTGGCGGGAGTTTGCCCGCATTGCCGGCTTTACGCTGGGCTTCGTTTTCCTCCTTCTGCCCTTGGCGGCCCTCTTTTTCCTGATCCTACCGCGCACGCCCACCCCGCTATGGGCCTGGGCGCCGCCGGCACAGCATGCCCGTTCTGGCTTCAGTCCGGAACTGGCGCCCGACAGCATCAGCCAACTGGCCAGCGATTCGGCCATTGCCTTTCGCGCGCAGATCACTCCGCCGCCCAGCGCTGCCCCTTCTCTATATTGGATCGGCGCCGTTCTCTGGCGGGATGATGGTCGGCACTGGCTGCCGGATCCGCCGAAAATGGCGCATGGTCTTGCGCCGGACCCGGCCACTTTGGGGACAACGGTGGCGTTTCGTCAGGAGATTGTCCTGTCTCCCGGCAACAGCGATTACCTCTTTGCCCTCCCCGTTCCCCGGCGGGTGGAGTTGGGCCAGCCCTGGCATCAGGAAACCGACGGGGTGTTGCGCCTGGACCATGCCCCGGATCTGCCCCTGCGTTATACGGTCTGGTCCGCTCCTGCGCCACCGCAGCCCCTGTCGGCCGCCGAGCGCGCTGCCGCCCTGCAGGTACCGGCCGACACCGATCCGGCCATTCGTGCCTTGGCCCACAGTTTCGCGGCAGGCGGGTCCGACAACGCCGCCGTGGTCCAGCGGATCATGGCCTGGTTCCACGGCCCCGATTTCCGCTATAGCCTGCAGTCCCCGCCAGGCTATCCCGACGGGCAGTCCATGGGGGACTTTCTCTTGCGCACCCATACCGGATTCTGCGAGTTTTATGCCGGTGGCTTGGCCCTGTTGTTACGTCTGGATGGTATCCCGGCCCGGGTGGTGACGGGGTATCACGGCGGTGAATACAACCCGGTGGGGCATTACTGGATCATCCGGCAAAGCATGGCCCATGCCTGGGTGCAGGCCTGGTTTCCCGGGCGCGGCTGGGTGGGCCTCGACGCTACCCCCGCCACGGCAGCCGCCGGCCCGGCAGGGGCCGGCGGCGGTACGGCGCGCGACGTCGTTCCGGCCGGGCAGCAGTGGTGGGATTGGCTGCAGTGGCAGTGGATCAATATGGTCATTGACCTCACCCCGGCGAAACAGCGGGCTGTCTGGCAGCAGGCCGGGGCACAGTTGGCCAGCCTGGCCCGCTGGCATGCCCCCTCCCTGCATGCTTGGAAAGAGCAATGGAAAGGATGGCCGAGCACCTTATCGTTCCGGTCCGCGCTTCCGGGCATGGCTGCCCTCATCTTGGTTTTCCTGGGGATCGTACAGCATTACCGCCGCCGCCATCCCGCCTACTGGCGGCGGCGGGCGCAACGGCACCTGCGCCCCTTGGGCCTGGGCAACGACGGGCAGCCGGGTGCTGAACCGGCCTTCTGGTCAACGCTAGCGCTGCCGACGGATACCCTGGAAAAGCTGCAGGAACTCTATCGGGAACAACGCTATGGCCCCGCGCCGACGGCCCGCCGGGATCATCAACTCGCCCTGACCGTGCGGGCATCGCAGCGGCAATTGCGTCATTCCTGAACCCGGATCCGCCAACTGCCGGCCTAACTGCGGACGGCCGCGGGCGTGGGCTGCTCCAGGGTGCTGGCCCGCCCCCGTTCCATGCGGATCACGCGGTCGGCCAGTTCTGCCGTGCGGGGGCGGTGGGCGACGATGATGATGGTTTTTTGGCCGTGCAGGGCACGGAGGGTTGCGGCGATGCGTTCTTCGCTGTCGGCGTCGAGATTGCTGGTGGCCTCATCAAGGACCAGCACCGGGCGGTTGAGGTAGAGGGCCCTGGCGATGGCCAGGCGCTGGCGCTGGCCGCCAGAGAGGTTGGCGCCGTCGCCCGCGATGACCGTATCCAGCCCCCCCATCACCGCCAGATATTCCCAGGCATGGGCCTGTCTGGCGGCGGCCTCGGCCCGCTGGCGGTCGGGCATGGCGTCGGCGTAGGCGATATTGCTCAATGCCGAGCCGCTAAACAGGACCGGATCCTGGCCGACGAAGGCGAAGTAGCGGCGATAGGCGGCCAGGGCTAGATCATTGATGGGTTGCGAGGCGATCCGGATTTGTCCCGCACTGGGAGGAATGAGGCCCAGCACGACGCGGATCAGGCTGGTCTTGCCGCCGCCACTGGGACCGACGATGGCGGTGGTGGACCCCTTGGGGAAGTCGATGTCCACGTCTTCGAGTATCACCTCGCCACCCAAGCGCAGGCTGAGGCCGCGGCATTGCCAGTCACCCCAGGGAACGGTGGAGGCCTGGATCTGCAGGTCTTCTGCATGCTGATCGATCCAGGCAAAGAGACGATCGGCGGCGGAGAGCCCCTGCTGGAGCTGATTGTTGGCCGAGGAGAGTTGGCGCAGGGGCTCATAGAGCATGATCAATGCGGTGAGGAAACTGAAAAAGGCGCCCGTACTCATCTCCCCGGCTACCACCTGGCTGCCGCCGAGATAGATGATCACGGCCACCCCCAGGGCACCAATGAGCTCCATGATGGGTACCGTGGCCTTTTGGATGCGCCAGATCCGCATCATGAGCAGGAAGTAGCGCTGGGCTTGCCGGGCGAAGCGTTGTTGTTCATAGGCCTCGCTGCCGTGGGTCTTGATGACCTCGATGCCGGTGAGGCTTTGGGAGAACTGGTCGAGGATCTCGCCCATTTGTTCCTGCTGATTTTCCCCGCGCTGGCGCAGTTTCTGGCCGAAACGGATCAGCGGATAGAAGGCCAGGGGCAGGGTGATGAAACTCAGCAGGGCCAGTTGCCAGCTCTGATAGAGCACGACACCCATGAGGGCAATGATGGTAAAGCTCGATAAAAAGAAATGGGCCAACACCGACAGGCCCTGCTGGAGCAGCGTCAGGTCCAGGCTCATGCGCGACAGGATCCCGCCATGGCTACTGTCGAGGAGGCGCACCAGGGGCAGGCGCAAGGTCTGCTGATAGAGTTTTTCGCGCAGACCGCGCAAGACCCGTTCCTCCACCCCCGCCAGCATGACGCCTTGCAGATAGTCGGCGCTGCCTTTGACGGCATAGATCAGCACTACGCCCAAGGGGAGCCAGAGCAGCATGTCGGCATTGCGTTCGATGAAGATGCGATCGAGCACCGGCTTGATCATATAGGCGCCCGCCGCCGCTGCCGCACCCGACAGGGCCATGAGCAGCATGGCCAGGGCGATGCGGCCGCGATGGGGCCTGAGGGTGGCGAGCAGACGGCGGAAAGTGGGGGAGCGGAGGATGGCTACGGGGGTCCCGGCCGGAGCGGGGGCGTTCACTCCTCCAGCAGTCCCCGCTTGTCCTTCACCTCGGCCCAGGCATCGGCATCATCCGGGGCGGGCTTTTTCTGGATGATGGGCGGCCAGACCCGCGCCAGGCGCGCGTTGATTTCCTGGAATTCTTCCTGTCCTTCGGGCAGGTCGTCATCCCGGAAAATGGCGCCCACCGGGCATTCCGGCTCACAGAGGGTACAGTCGATACATTCATCGGGGTCGATGACCAAAAAGTTGGGTCCCTCGCGGAAACAGTCCACTGGGCAGACATCCACACAATCGGTATATTTGCACTTGATACAGGCTTCAGTCACCACGTAGGTCATGTGGTAAAACTCCTTGAGTTCATTGAAAATAAGCTGCGACCCCGAAGGGGCGGCAGCAGCTCTCAGGGCGTATTCTAGCCCAACCACCGGCGCCTGCACACTGTTGCCGTACTGTCTGCGGGCCCGTGTGCTACGCCGAATGTTCTGCTAGAATAAAAAAATTAGACTTTATCCTGTCCTGCAATTAGGAGAAATCACCATGGCCGTACTCGTAGGAAAATCCGCTCCAGACTTCGTCGCCGCTGCCGTCATGCCCGATAACAGCATCAATGAGAAGTTCCAGTTTTCGCACCACATCAAGGGCAAATATGGGGTGCTGTTCTTCTATCCCCTGGACTTCACCTTCGTCTGCCCTTCGGAGATCCTCGCCTTCAACCACCGCCTGCCGGAGTTCCAGTCCCGCAACTGCGAAGTCGTGGCGTGCAGCGTCGATTCCCACTATTCCCATCTGGCCTGGAAAAACACCCCGGAGGCAAAGGGTGGCATCGGCCAGGTGAAGATGCCCATGGTGGCGGATCTCTCCAAGAGCATCGCCCGCAACTACGATGTGCTGATGGATGACGCCGTGGCCCTGCGCGGTTCGTTCCTCATCGATCGCCAGGGCATCGTCCGCCATCAGGTGGTCAATGACCTGCCGCTGGGGCGCAACATCGACGAGATGATCCGCATGGTGGACGCGCTGCAGTTCTTCGAGGAGCATGGCGACGTCTGCCCCGCCCAGTGGGAGAAAGGCAAGGCGGCCATGAAGGCCACCCCCGAGGGCGTCGCCGATTTCCTAGCCCACCACGCCAAGGAATTGTAAGGTTTAACAAGGCAGAAGCGCTATAAAAACAATGGCCTGTGAGTAACCCTCACGGGCCATTTGTATTTACTACGGTGGAGAGCCAATGGCGGCATGATTTACCTAACTTTAGAACCGCAAGGCTGGAAATGGTTCAATGGTTCAGGGACATATCAATTAAAAGGTATTGACAAGTTCGCCTGCACATAACTGCGATGATAGCCGGGTCCACCGCCATATACGCTGGCCACCTGGGTGTAGCCCCCGGTCAGACTGACTTGCACGTAAGGGGAAACTAGCCCAGATAACGTTCCGTAAATATCTTTCACGGGTGTCGTCGTGCCATCCACGGTCTGGCTGCCAAAACCGGCGTAAAGACGCATGATCCAGAAAGGTGAGAATTTTTGCACATAAATCACATAGCCCAGCGCTTCGCGGTAGTGCAGCGGGTTAAAATAACCATCGGAAGGCACTTGACCACTGACATAATATCGGAAATATCCTTGTACACCGAGACTGACAGGGATGCTGTCAAAACTGTAGAACGGGTCCCATTCCTGTAGCCTTGTTAGCAGGTTGCGCTCATTTTGCGCCTAACAAAACGCCCCCAGAAGGGCAAGTGCCGACTTCCAACGAGATAGCGCGGCTGTCCAGCGAGTTGGCGATTCGGCTCCGCCTGGAATGACGGCACGCCACGTGGTGGGGGCGTGCCCGGTTGCCCGAGGGGACGGCGAGGGGCGTTTTGCTTCCCTAGGCCGGATAAGCGAGAAGTTTGCTGCTTATGGCGAGGAGGCGGACGGTGCGATAATCCCTGATGCGGTAGTAGACCCGGCTGGCGACGCGGCGGGCAAGGACGACGCCGCTGGCGTGGAGCATGGCCAGATGCTGGGAGGCGTTGCTGTGGCTGGTGCCGATGGCGGTGACGAGGTTTTGCATGCTCATTTCACCGTTGCTGAGCAGGCATACCATTTTGTAGCGTAAGGGATGGGCCATGGCCTTGATGGCATCGGATAACTGGACGATATCGGCTTCGCAAAGGGGAAGTCTTGGCATGATTTGCTCCTGATCGAGGTTTATCGGACTAGTCAAAGCAATTAATATGCCAATATGGGGCAGGTTTGGGAGAAACGGCCTCGGCCGGCGGTGCGGGAGATCTCCCGAAGTGCTGCTGGAAGCCGGTGGGTAAAAGCTCGGGTGGAGATCCTCGCCCCGCTGCCAGCACTTTTTGCCTACCAAAGTTGACTCTTCCGTGGAAGAAGGGTCTAGTAAAAAGAGATGATGATTGTCGACGCTGGGCTACACTTTTTTCAAAGAAATAAATAACATATTAATTTATAATGGATAATTTCTGTCTATAAGGGAAGACAACAAGTCCCCCCAACGGCAAAGATATTTCAAGCCGCCCTCTTGCCCGATCAAAAAATGCTGCGCCAGTATTGGTCTTCCTGGTCCATGATGCGGCTGGCCTCCTCGGGGCCCCAACTGCCGGCGGGGTAGGTGCTGATATAGTCGGTCTCGCGGCTCCATGCCTTGAGAATGGGGTCCACGGCCCGCCACGCCCATTCCACCTCGTCAAAGCGGATGAAGAGCGCGCGATCCCCCTCCATGACGTCCAGGAGCAGGGCCTCGTAGGCGTCCAGTTCCTTCTCCCCATCGCGGCGGTAGGAGGCATTGAGCTGAATGGGCCGGATGCGCATTTCCAGGCCCGGTTCCTTGACGTAGATCTCGATCTTCAGGCTTTCGGGCTGCAGGGAAAGGAGGATCCAGTTGGGCTCGATGTGCTCGATGCTGGTTTCGCGGAAGAGTTGCTGGGGGGTATGGCGGAAGCGGATGGCGACGCTGGAGGTCTTGGCGGCCAGGCGTTTGCCGGTGCGCAAATAAAAGGGCACGCCGCGCCAGCGCCAGTTGTCGATGTAGAACTTGGCGGCGACATAGGTTTCCGTGACGGAGTTGGCCTCCACTCCCGGTTCGTTCTGATAGCCCGGCACATGCTCCCCATTGACCTGTCCAGGTCCATATTGGGCACGCATGGCGTAGGCGTGGATGGCGGTCTTGGGGATGGGGCGGATGGAGCGCAGGACCTTCACCTTTTCGTCGCGCAGGGCGTCGGCCTCCAGGGAGGGGGGCGGTTCCATGGCTACCAGGGTGAGGATCTGCATGAGGTGGTTCTGCAGCATGTCGCGCAGGGCGCCGGCCTGATCATAGTAACCGGCGCGATTCTCGATGCCGAAGTCCTCGGCCACGGTGATCTGCACGTGGTCGATGTAATTGCGGTTCCACACCGATTCGATGGGCAGGTTGGCAAAGCGGAAGACGATGAGGTTCTGGACGATTTCCTTGCCCAGATAGTGATCGATGCGGTAGATCTGGTCCTCATTGAAATGGCGATGGAGCTGCTCGTTGAGCTGTATGGCGCTTTCGAGGTCATCGCCGAAGGGCTTTTCGATGACAATGCGGTGATTGCCCGAGTCGCGGTTGAAACCCGCCGCGGAGAGTTGCTGCACGACGGGCACGAATTCGCCCGGGCGGATGGCGAGATAAAAGGTGGTGTCATCGGGTCGCTCGGCCCCTTCGCGAGTGAGCAATGCGGAAAGTTTCCCGTAGGATTCGGGATCGTGCAGTTCGCCCTGCACATAGTGAAAGTGCTGGCAGAAGGCATCGAAGTGCTCGGGATGGAAGCCGGAGGCATGGCCTTCCAGCTCTTCGCGCAAAAACGCCTGCCAGGCGGCATCGTCCCAAGTGCGACGGCCAAAGGCGAAGATGCGCATAGCCTCGGGCATGCGGCCGGCGCATTGCAGGTGATAGAGGGCGGGGAGGAGTTTCTTGCTGGCGAGGTCGCCGGTGGCGCCGAAGATGACGAACTGGCAGTTGCAGGCCGGCATTCAGGCCTCCTTCTGCACGGCATGGCCGCCGAACTCGTTGCGCATCATGGCCAGCATCCTGGCGGCGTAGTCATCGTGGCCCTGGCTGGCCCAGCGCATCTGTAGGGCGAGGGTGATGACCGGCGCCGGGATCTTGAGGTCCAGGGCGGCCTGGGCCGTCCATAATCCTTCGCCGGAGTCGGCCACTACGGGGGCGATGCCGTCCAGGGCCTGGTCTTTTTTGAGGAAATCGGCGCTGAGGTCCAGCAGCCAGGAGCGCACCACGCTGCCATGGCGCCACATCTCTGCGACCTGGGCGAGATCCAGGTGGAAGGCCTCCTTGCCCTTGAGGATGGCGAACCCCTCCGCCAGGGCCTGCATCATGCCGTACTCGATGCCGTTGTGGACCATCTTGACGAAATGGCCGCTGCCCACCGGGCCGCAGTGCAGCCAGCCCTGGTCGGGGGCGGGAGCGAGGATCTGCAGAAAAGGCGTCACCGCCGCCACCGCCTCCCGGCTACCGCCGACCATCAGGGCGTAGCCTTCCTGCAAGCCCCAGACGCCGCCGGAAACCCCCGCATCCACGTAACGCACTCCCGCTTGCTCTACGTGGGCGGCTTGCGCTATGGAAGTCTCGTATTGCGCGTTGGCGCCATTGACCAGGACGTCGCCGGCGGACAACAGCGGGACCAAGGCATCGATGTGGCCCTGGGTGGCGTCGCCGGCGGGGAGCATGAGCCACACGACCCGGGGCGAAGGGAGGGCAGCCACCAATGCTTCCAGGGTCCCGGCTGCCGCCATGCCGCTTTCCCGGGCCAGGGCCTCGGCCTTGTCCCCATGGCGATTGTAGACCACCACCTGGGCACCGCCCTGATGCAGGCGTCGCGCCATGTTGGCGCCCATGCGCCCCAAGCCCACCATGCCAATCGCATCCTTCATAGAATCTCCCCGGCGCTCGCCGTCATTCCTCAAGAAACGTATCATTCGAATTCGGCCGTCATCACCGAACCATCTTTTCATTATAGGTCGCAATTGCCAAGGAGCATCCATGAAGATCGGCACCCCCCTCTCGGCGCAAGCCACCCGCCTCCTGCTGCTCGGCTCGGGAGAGTTGGGCAAGGAACTCCTCATCGCCGCCCAGCGCCTGGGAGTGGAGACCATTGCCGTGGATCGCTACGCCGACGCCCCGGCCATGCAGGTGTCTCATCGCGCCCATGTCATCGACATGACCGATCCGACGGCCATCCTCGCCCTGGTGGCGCGGGAGCGGCCGCATTATGTGGTGCCGGAGATCGAGGCCATTGCCACCGGAGCCCTGGCGGAGATCGAGGCCCGGGGACTGGCGACGGTGGTGCCCTCGGCGCGGGCGGTGCGGCTCACCATGGACCGCGAGGGCATCCGCCGTCTGGCCGCCGAGGACCTGGGCCTGCCCACCTCGCCCTATCGCTTTGCCGGATCTCCGGCGGAGCTGGAGGCGGCGGCCGCTGCCCTGGGTTTTCCCTGTGTGGTCAAGCCGGTGATGTCCTCCAGCGGCAAGGGGCAGTCGGTCGTGCGGACGCCGGCGGAACTGGGTCTGGCTTGGCGGGAGGCACAGTCGGGCGGGCGCGTGGGGGGTGGGCGGGTCATTGTCGAGGGCTTTGTGGACTTCGATTTCGAGATCACCCTGCTCACGGTGCGTAGCGCCTTCGGTACTGTTTTTTGCGAGCCCATCGGCCATCGCCAGGAGGCGGGGGACTATGTGGAGTCCTGGCAGCCCCAGGCCTTGTCCGACGCGGCGCTGGCGGTGGCCCAGGAAATGGCCCAAGTGGTCACGGATAATCTCGGCGGTCTGGGGATCTTTGGCGTGGAATTTTTTGTGCGGGGGGCGGAGGTGATCTTCAGCGAACTCTCGCCGCGTCCCCACGACACCGGCCTCGTTACCCTGGCGAGTCAGGCGCAGAGCGAGTTCGACCTGCATTTGCGCGCCATCCTCGGTCTGCCGGTCCGGCCCGGCTTCCGTCAGCCGGCCGCCTCGGCGGTGATCCGGGCCAAGGGGCTGGGCTGGGGGCCCGTCTATGCGGGCGTGGCGGAGGCCTTGAGCGTGCCCGAAGCGGACCTGCGCCTCTTCGGCAAGCCGCAGGCCCTGAAACTGCGCCGTTTGGGGGTGGCCCTGGCCACGGCGTCCGATACCGACACCGCCCGCGAGCGGGCGCGGGCGGCCGCTGCCCTGGTCAGGGTCCTGCCGGCGCCCTGAGCCCCGGGGCTGCTAGGCAGCCCCTTGGACAAAGGCGGCGATGCGGTCCAGGGCCAGGCGCAGATTGTCGTCGCTGGTGGCAAAGGACAGGCGGATATGGCCGGGGCTGCCGAAGGCCGATCCCGGCACTACCGCCACCCCCGCCTCCAGCAGCGCATCGGCCACGGCCACATCGTCCGGCAGGCCTTTGGCTGCCATGACCCCCTGGAAACCCGGAAAGCTGTAAAAGGTCCCATCCGAAGGGAGTACCTGCACCCCCGGCAGGGCGTGCAGACGGCCATAGACGTAGTCGTGGCGGCGGCGGAAGGCGTGGACCATGGGGTGAATGGCGCTGTCGCCCCCCTCCAGGGCCACCTGGGCGGCCACCTGGGCGATGGAGGTGGGGTTGGAGGTGCTTTGGGATTGCACCGTGGTCATGGCGGCGATGAGGGCCTTGGGGCCGCCGCAGTAGCCGATGCGCCAACCGGTCATGGCGTAGGCCTTGGAAACGCCGTTCATGACGATGCAGCGGGGCGTCAGGTCCGGGCAGGCGTTGGCGATATTGACGAAGGCCTCGTCATGGAAGCGGATTTTCTCATACATGTCGTCGCTGGCGATGAGCACTTGCGGATGGTGGCGCAGGACTTCGCCCAGGGTGGCCAGTTCATCCCGGCTGTAGGCTACGCCGGAGGGATTGGAAGGACTGTTGAGCACCAGCAGCCGGGTGGCGGGAGTGATGGCGGCCGCCAGTTGTTCCGGCGTGATCTTGAAGTGCTGTGTGGCGTCGGTGGGGAGGATCACCGGCCGGCCTTCGGCCAGCAGCACCATGTCCGGGTAGGACACCCAGTAGGGCGCTGGGATGATGACCTCGTCCCCCGCATCCAGGAGGGCCTGGCAAAGGTTGAAAAAACTCTGCTTGCCGCCCACGGAGACGAGGATCTCGTCGGGGCGGTAGCTCAGGCCGTTGTCGTTCTGGAATTTGTGGATGATGGCAGCCTTTAGTTCGGGGGTACCGCCCACGGCCGTGTATTTGGTGAAGCCTTGGCGGATGGCCGCAATGGCCCCTTCTTTGATATATTCGGGAGTATCGAAGTCCGGTTCGCCGGCGCCCAGGCTGACGATGTCCTTGCCTTCCCGCCGCAGTTGCTGCGCGCGGGCGGCAACCGCCAGGGTGGGGGAGGGGCGCACGGCATTGACGCGGCGGGAAAGGCGGATGTCCACTATTTTCGACTCCAAATGGGCGAGGTCAGGCGGGCCGAACCGTTTCGGCACGCAAAGGGCAAGATGATATGCAAAAGCGCTTCGAACTCAAGAGCCAATTTTCCCCCCAGGGTGATCAGCCCGAGGCCATTCGTCTGCTGACGGCCGGTTTGCTGGCTGGTGAAGCTTATCAGACCTTGCTCGGCGTCACCGGTTCCGGGAAGACCTTCACCATGGCCAATATCATCGCCGCAACCCAGCGCCCGGCCATTGTCATGGCCCCCAACAAGACCCTGGCCGCACAGCTCTATGCCGAGTTGCGCTCCTTTTTCCCCGGCAACGCCGTGGAGTATTTTGTCAGTTATTACGATTATTATCAGCCCGAGGCCTACGTGCCGTCCTCCGATACCTTTATCGAGAAGGACGCCTCCATCAATGACCATATCGAGCAGATGCGCCTGTCGGCCACCAAGGCCCTGCTGGAGCGGCCCGATGTCATCATCGTGGCCACCGTCTCGGCCATCTATGGATTGGGCGATCCCGCCGCCTACCACGGCATGATCCTGCACCTTCGCGAGGGGGACAGCATGGATCAGCGCGCCATCCTCCATCGTCTTGCCGACATGCAGTATGCCCGCAACCCCGTGGAGCTCAAACGCGGCACCTTTCGCGTGCATGGCGATGTCATCGACATCTGGCCGGCGGAGAGCGAGGACGAGGCGGTGCGGGTGGAACTCTTCGGCGATGAAATCGAGCGCGTCTCCCTTTTCGATCCCCTGACTGGCAAGATCCTCACCCGCCTGCCCCGCTACACGGTCTTTCCCAAGAGTCATTACGTCACGCCACGGGCGACCATTCTCGGTGCCCTGGAGGCCATCAAGGACGAGTTACGGGAACGCTTGGCCTTCCTCCAGCAACAGCACAAGCTGGTGGAGGCGCAGCGATTGGAACAACGCGCGCGCTTCGACCTGGAAATGATGGCCGAACTGGGCTATTGCTCGGGCATCGAGAATTATTCCCGTTACCTTTCGGGTCGGGCCGCCGGCGAACCGCCTCCCACCCTGATGGACTATCTGCCCGACGGGGCGCTGCTTTTCATCGACGAATCCCACGTCACGGTGCCGCAGATCGGCGGTATGTACAAGGGCGACCGCTCGCGCAAGGAAACCCTGGTGGAATACGGTTTCCGCCTGCCTTCGGCCCTGGATAACCGGCCGCTGATGTTCAGCGAGTTCGAGTCCCTCATGCCCCAGACCGTTTTCATTTCGGCCACCCCGGGCCCTTACGAGCTGCAACGCTCGGGGCAGGTGGTGGAGCAGGTGGTACGACCTACCGGCCTGGTGGATCCGGAAGTGGAGGTGCGGCCGGCCAGCGGTCAGGTGGATGACCTGGTGGGGGAGATCCATGTGGTGGTGGCCGCCGGCTGGCGGGTGCTGGTGACGACGCTGACCAAGCGCATGTCCGAGGATCTCACGGATTACCTGCATGAACTGGGCATCAAATGCCGCTACCTGCATTCGGATATCGAGACCGTGGAGCGGGTGGAGATCATCCGCGATCTGCGCGCCGGGGTCTTTGACGTGCTCATCGGCATCAACCTGCTGCGCGAGGGCTTGGATATGCCCGAGGTGGCCCTGGTGGCCATTCTGGATGCCGACAAGGAGGGTTTTCTCCGTTCCGAGCGTTCCCTGGTGCAGACCATCGGCCGCGCCGCCCGCAATCTGCATGGCCGGGCCATCCTCTACGCCGACACCGTGACCGGTTCCATGGAGCGGGCCATGGGAGAGACGGCGCGGCGGCGACAAAAGCAGGTGGCCTTCAACCTCGCCCACGGCATTACCCCCAAGGGCATCATCAAGCCGGTGGCGGACCTCATCGATGGCGTCTATCGGCGCAACGCCCCCCAGGCGGCCCGCGCCGCCGAACCGGTGCAGTCCTATGGTCAGGCGGGCGATCCCAAGGCCCTGGGCAAGCGGATCAAGGAATTGGAGGAGGCCATGTATCGGCATGCGCGCAACCTGGAGTTTGAACAGGCCGCCCGGGTGCGCGACCAGATCAAGGGGCTGGAGCGGCAGATGCTCGGGGTGGAAGTGTTGGCCGGCGACTGAGCCCTTGCCCTTCCGGATCTTTCGGTTCCCACGTGTTGCGACCGAAAATAGCTTCGGGGTCCGGCTACTGGTGCCTGCCCTCCCATAGGGCTTTGCCTTGGCGCAGTTCCGCCAGGGCATAATCCCGCCATTGCTGTGCGGAGGCACCCTGCATGGCCGGCGGGGTTGCCCAGCCCAGGTCCGCCAGGGCCTGTTGCCAAGCATTTCCGGCATTCCCCTGCCAGGGGGCGGCGCCACTGCTCTTGGACAACTTGCGGCCATCGGGGCCGAGGATCACCGGCAGGTGGCCGTAGGCGGGGGAGGGTAGGCCCAAGGCCCGCTGCAAGGTTCTTTGGCTGGGGGTGAAGGGGAGGAGATCGGCGCCACGGATAACCTCGCTTACCCCCTGCGCGCCATCGTCCACCACACAGGCCAGCAGATAGGAAAAATAGCCATCGGCCCGCAGGAGAACGGGATCGCCCTCGTTCCGCCCCCGCTGCCGACCCAGGTAACGATCCTGCCAGGAGGAAGGGGCCTCCGACAGGCGCAGTCGCCAGGCCCGAGGGGAACGGCCGGCGGGCAGGCCGTGCCGGCAGGTGCCGGGATAGACCCCGCCGACGGCTTGAATCTCCGCCCGCGTGCAGGCGCAGGGATAGGCATGACCAGAGGTCTGCAAGATCCCTAAAGCCGCTTGGTAAAGATCGCTGCGGCGGGACTGGACAAGCACCGGGCCATCCCAATCCAGGGCCAGATCCGTCAATTGGCGAAGAATGGCGTCCGCCGCCCCCGGTCGGACCCGTCCCCCATCCACGTCTTCCATGCGCAGCAGCCATTGCCCATTCCGGCTGCGGGCGCTGAGGTAACTGCCGATGGCCGCTACCAGGGAGCCGCGATGGAGGGGGCCGCTGGGAGAGGGGGCGAAGCGACCGATGGGGGGAAGAGGAGCCGATTCCATGGGTGGATTTTCCCGGCTTGGGGGCCGATCTGGCAAGGGTTATAGTGGACATCCTTTGAACGCCGTTTGAACAGCGAGGATGGGGCATGGCAGGACGGGAGTTTGCTCTCATTGAACAGTTACAGCGGATGCAGCGCATCCGCCGGGCGGATGTGGGCTTGGGAATGGGGGATGACGCAGCCCTGCTGGACCCTGCCGGGCGGAAGCTCGCGGTGAGCCTGGATACCCTGGTGGCCGGACGGCATTTTTTCGCCGATGTCGATCCGGCTGATCTGGGCTGGAAGGCGCTGGCGGTGAACCTCAGCGATCTCGCCGCCATGGGGGCCGAGGCGGCCTGGTGTGTGCTGGGTCTTGCCCTGCCTGCGGGCCAGCGCGATTGGGAAACGTGGCTGGCGGCCTTCATGGCGGGCTGGCAGACCCTGGCACAGCGGCAGCAGGTCGCCCTGGTGGGCGGCGATACCGTGGCCACGGAAGGTCCTTTGACCCTGTCGGTGACTGCTCTGGGACTCTGGTCGGGCGATGCGGTCATGACCCGCGCCGGGGCGCAGGCCGGGGACGGCATCTGGGTGACGGGCAGCCTGGGTGATGCCGCCGCAGCCCTGGATGCCGCCTTTGCCGAGCGCGGGATGGGCGGCATGACGGCCGATTGGAGCCCGGAGGAACGCCATTTTCTGGAGCAGCGCCGGCTCCGGCCCGAACCGCGCCTGGCATTCGGCCGTCAGGCGGCGGCGCTGGGGGTGCGGGCGGGCATCGACTGCTCCGATGGCTTCCTGGCGGATCTCGGCCATATCCTGGAGGCCTCGGGGATGACCGCCCGCATTGCCCTGGAGGCCTTGCCCGTGAGCGCGGCCGTCCGGCGGGTAGCGGGCCGGGATCCGCAACTATGGAGCCGTTGGCCGCTGTGCGGCGGCGACGATTATGAACTGATCCTCGGCGTAGCCCCGGCCCTTGAGGAGGGCTTGCAAGCCCGGGCCCGTACCCTTGGTCTGGCCCTGACGCGGGTGGGCGAGGTCGTCGCGCCCGGGAGGGATCTGCCGGCGGGCAGTATGCAATTGTCCTGGCAGGGGAGTGTCATACCCCTGCCGGCGCAAGGGGGGCATGAGCATGTATTCTAGACCCTGGTACCACTGGCTGGCCTTCGGCCTGGGCAGTGGTCTTTCGCCCTGGCTGCCCGGCACCATGGGCACCCTCGCGGTGATTCCCATCTATTGCCTCGTCGCCCCTTACCCCATGGTCTACACGGCCGTCCTGCTCTTCGTTCTGGCGGTGGGGCCCTGGCTCTGCGGCCGGACGGCGCGGGATCTGCAGGCCCGGAAGGGCGGCGCGCGGACCCTCGACCCGCCTGCCATTGTCTGGGACGAGTGGGCCGGCCTGCTGCTCACGCTCTGGGGGCTGCCCTTTTCCTGGCCCACCCTGCTGGCGGGTTTTCTGCTTTTCCGTTTTTTCGATATGCTCAAACCGTGGCCCATCTCCTGGCTGGATCGTCGCATCCACGGCGGTATGGGCATCATGCTCGATGATCTGGCGGCGGCGCTGGCGGCTACCGTGGCCCTGCGCGCGCTCCTTCTTTATGGAGGATGGTTATGACCGAACTCTCTCTCTACCTCCCCTGGCGGCCGGCGGCCCTGCCCGACGCCCAGCGGCTGGCCGCCTGGGCCCATCTGGCGGGCTGGTCTTGCCGGATAGAACTGGTCCAGACCCTGCCGGACCAAGGGGGGCCAGCCCTGGCTTTGGGTGAATTTGCCAACAGTGCCCGATGGATCGGCACCCAGCGCTGGCAGTTGCCCGCCAGTGACTGGGCGGCGCTGAGCATCTGGGCGGAGGCGCATTTGCCCGCCGTGGCCAAATCCTGGACCTGTTTTACCGATGGCCTGCCGGGCAAGGAAGCGGTTTTGCCGGGAGAATATTGGGTAGCAGCGGGGCAGGCCGGGGCCATTGCCCTGGACTTTGCACCGCCGGAGTGGGCGCTGTTGCGGCGCTGGCGGCACGAAAGACGGCGTTTGGCCCTGGCGGAATCCTGCACCGGTGGCGGTCTTGCCGCCCGCCTTACCGCCTTGCCGGGGTCTTCGGCCCTCTTGCAGCAGGGCATCGTGAGCTATAGCAACACAGCCAAAATGGCGCTCCTGAACGTGCGCGAAGAGACCCTCGCGCGTGTCGGCGCCGTGGCGGAAGCGACGGCCCTGGAAATGCTGGAGGGGGCCTTACGGGAGGCCGATCTGGCCGCCGCCATTACCGGGATTGCGGGGCCCGGCGGCGCGGTGCCGGGCAAACCCGTAGGCACCGTCTGCATCGCCTGGGGCCAGCGTGGCGCCTCCGGCCAGGTACGAACCTGTCACTTCAGCGGGGACCGCTGGGCCGTGCAGTATGCTGCGGGTTCCGTCGCTCTGGGCGGCCTCCTTGGCCTGCTGAGCTAAAAAGGCTGGCCCACGCGAGAAAAGCTGCCGGGTCCGGGTTCAGGGCTGTTTGGGAGTACACTGGCTGGAGAGTTTTCGGCCGGAGATGCTGCTGTGTACCGTGGAAGTGGACGCTCCCCCCTGCGTCGTCACTACCCACTGGCTGTGGTAGCTGTCGGGCGTGCTTTGTATCCAGCCGCTACCCGTGACGGTGCCCTGGGGAAGGTTGCAGTGCCAGTGCCACAGGGTTTTCCCAGCCGCTCCGGGGGTACTGGCCGGCTTGCTGCAATGTCCGGAGAAATTGGGAAGAATCTGGCTTTTTTCCGTCTCCGGCCGGATGCAAAGCCGGGCACTGTGCTGGAAGGGTTCCGACACCGGTGGATTTTGGATCTGTATGGTGCCCTGTTCCTGCAGTTCCCACAGGCCGGGGGTAATGATGCCCGCCCAGGCGGAAACGGGGAGGGCGAGGAGAAGGAAGCTAATCATTCCATCGGCTAGGCGGCGCATGGGTTGTTTCCTTTGGTCGTGGCGATTGCGCAGGGGAAATATAGGCGCTATCCGCCAATCCGCCAATCCGCCAAGATTTTTGGCCTGCCCCGTTCCCCATCTCCCCGGCCTTCGCTAGAATAGGGAAAATGATACGGAGTAGCATCCTGCGGCGGGTGTTACGGCAGTTTTTGCCGCAGGCAGTCCCCAACCATACAAGGAAATGCCCATGGATGAGCAGCGTAGCAAGGCCCTCAGTGCCGCCCTGTCGCAGATCGACAAGCAGTTTGGCAAAGGCGCCATCATGCGCCTGGGAGATGGGAATGCCATCAAGGACATTGCCGTCTATTCCACCGGCTCCCTGGGCCTCGACCTCGCCCTGGGCGTGGGTGGCCTGCCGCGGGGGCGGGTGGTGGAGATCTACGGTCCGGAGTCCTCGGGCAAAACCACCCTCACCCTCCACGTCATTGCCAACTGCCAGGCCGCCGGCGGCACCGCCGCCTTCATCGATGCCGAGCACGCCCTCGACCCCACCTATGCGCAAAAACTGGGCGTAGACTTGGAAAACCTCCTCATCTCCCAGCCCGACACCGGCGAGCAGGCCCTGGAGATTGCCGACATGCTGGTACGCTCCGGCGCCGTGGACCTCATCGTCGTGGACTCGGTTGCGGCCCTCACGCCCAAGGCGGAAATCGAAGGGGACATGGGCGACTCCCACGTAGGCCTGCAGGCGCGGCTCATGAGCCAAGCCCTGCGCAAGTTGACTGCCAATATCTCGCGCACCAACACCCTGGTCATCTTCATCAACCAGATCCGCATGAAAATCGGCGTCATGTACGGCAGCCCCGAGACCACCACCGGCGGCAATGCCCTCAAGTTCTACGCCTCGGTGCGCCTGGATATTCGCCGCATCGGCGCCATCAAAAAGGGCGATGAAGTGGTGGGCAGCGAAACCCGCGTCAAGGTGCTCAAAAACAAGGTGGCCCCGCCTTTTCGCGAGGCCGAATTCGCCATCTATTACGGCGAGGGCATTTCCCGCTTCTCGGAGTTGGTGGATTTGGGCGTCAAGTTCGACATCGTGGAGAAAAGCGGCGCCTGGTACAGCTACAAGGGCGAGCGCATCGGCCAGGGCAAGGACAACGCCCGCGTCCCGGGCCGGCTATGGTGCCGAGCAGATCGCCAGCACCCTTGACGCCCTGGCCAGGGAAGGCTGTCAGGATGACGCCCGCTATGCCGAGATGCTCGGCCGAACCCGTTTGCGTCAGGGGCACGGTCCCCTCCGGCTGCGCCGGGACCTGGCGCGGGCCGGGGTGGAACTGGAGCAACCGTCCATCCCCCAGGCGGACTGGTTGATCCAGGCCCGCGCAGCGCTGCACAAGCGCTTTGGGGATGCCCCCGCCGAGAACCGGCGGGAATGGGAGCGCCGCGCACGTTTTTTGGCAGGACGGGGCTTCACCAGCGAGTTGATCCGCCGGGTCCTCGACGGCGATCCCGACGCTTATTGATTTTTTTGACAATGGAAGACACATGCAAGCGGAATTGATTCGTCAGGCCTTTCTCGATTACTTTGCCGAAAATGGGCATAGCATAGTCCCCTCCAGCGACCTCATCCCGCGCAATGACCCCACGTTGCTCTTTACCAATGCCGGCATGGTGCAGTTCAAGGATGTCTTCCTCGGTCTGGAGGCGCGGCCTTACCGGCGGGCGGCCTCCGCGCAACGCTGCATACGCGCCGGCGGCAAGCACAACGACCTGGAAAACGTCGGCTATACCGCCCGCCACCACACCTTTTTCGAGATGCTCGGCAATTTTTCCTTTGGTGATTACTTCAAACGCGAAGCCATCCGTTTCGCCTGGCAATTTCTCACCGGGCGCCTCGGCCTGCCGGCCGAAAAGCTCTGGGTGACGGTTTATCAGGAGGACGATGAGGCCGCCGCCATATGGTTGGATGAGATGGGCATCGACCCTCGGCGCTTCTCCCGTTGCGGCGAAAAGGATAATTTCTGGAGCATGGGCGATACCGGCCCCTGTGGCCCCTGCTCGGAGATCTTTTACGACCATGGCCCCCATATCCCCGGCGGACCTCCCGGCAGCCCCGAGGCCGACGGCGATCGCTACATCGAGATCTGGAATCTCGTGTTCATGCAATTTGACCGCGACAGCAGCGGCAAAATGACTCCTCTACCCAAGCCCTCCGTGGATACCGGCATGGGTCTGGAGCGCTTGGCCGCCGTCCTGCAGGGCGTGCACAACAATTACGACACCGACCTCTTCCGTCCTCTCATCCACGCCGCCGCGGGCCTTTGCCACCAGGACTATGGCGTGGATGCAGCGACGGACACCAGCCTCCGGGTGCTGGCGGACCATATTCGCGCCTGCAGTTTCCTCATCAGTGACGGCGTCCTGCCGAGCAACGAGGGGCGCGGCTATGTGCTGCGCCGGATCATCCGCCGCGCCGTGCGCCATGGGCGCAAGCTGGGTCTGGAAGAGGTCTTTTTCCACCGGCTGGTGGCGCCGCTGGTGGCGAACATGGGGCATGCCTACCCCGAACTGGCGCAGGCGCAGGCCGAGGTGGAACGGGTCTTGGCCAAGGAAGAAAGCGGTTTCCGCGAAACCCTGGAAAAAGGCCTCACCCTGCTGGAAGAGGCCATTGCCCAACTGCTTGCGGGGGCAGCCATTCCTGGCGCCGTCGTCTTCAAACTCGCCGATACCTTCGGCTTCCCCGTCGATCTCACCGCCGATATTGCCCGGGAAAAGGGCCTGCTCCTGGACATGGAGGGCTTTGCGGCGGCCATGGACGAGCAGCGCCGCCGCTCCCGCGCCGCCTGGTCGGGCAGTGGCGAGGTCAAGGCTGAACGCATCTATCATGACTTGGCCATGCGCCTGCCGCCCACGGAATTCTCCGGTTACGGGCAATGCCAGGACAGCGCCAAGGTATTGGCCATCTTGTGCAATGGGGAGGAAGTCTCCGTCCTGCAGACCGGTCAGGCCGGTGCCGTGGTCCTCGATCGGACTCCATTCTATGGCGAATCCGGGGGACAGGCGGGAGATCGCGGCATCCTGCAAGGAGAGGGCGGTGCCCGCTTCCGGGTGGACGATACGCACAAGCCCCTGGGTGGTCTGCATGTGCATCTCGGGGTGATGGAAGCGGGTGCCCTGCGGGTCGGCGATTCCATCCAGGCGCTGGTGGACGAGGCGGCCCGCCGCGCCACCGCCGCCCATCATTCGGCCACCCATCTCCTCCATGCCGCTCTGCGCCGGGTTCTCGGCACCCATGTCCAGCAGAAGGGCTCGCTGGTCTCTGCCGAGCGCCTGCGCTTCGATTTCAGCCATCCCGAACCGGTGACGGCGACGCAATTGCAGGAAATCGAGCGGCTGGTCAACGCCGAGGTGCGCGCCAATGCCGATGCCGAAACGGATGTGTTGCCCATCGCCCAGGCGCAGGCCCTGGGGGCCATGGCACTGTTCGGGGAGAAATACGGCGATACGGTGCGGGTAGTGCGCATGGGGGACTTTTCCCTCGAATTATGCGGCGGTACCCATGTCGGCCGCCTCGGTGACATCGGCCTGTTCAAGATCCTCGCGGAAAGCGGCGTGGCGGCCGGAGTGCGGCGCATCGAGGCCGTGGCGGGCGCCGCAGCCCTGGAGATGGTGCAACGCGACGAACAGCGTTTGCAGGCTGCGGCCGGGATGCTCAAGGTCCCTCCGGCCGAACTCGATCAACGCCTGGCGCAGACCCTGGAACGCCTGCGCCAACTGGAGAAAGAGCTGGAGAATCTCAAACGCAAGGAAGCGGCCAAGGCCGGTGCGGATCTGGCCCTTCAGGCCGAAGATCTGGGAGGGGTCAAGATCCTGCTGGGGCGTCTGGAGGGCGTCGATGGCAAAGGTCTGCGCGAGGCGCTGGACCGCCTGCGGG
>JABEBX010019813.1_pt1 | contig 42313 bp, 30 predicted proteins | sample 7245971 | NCBI WGS metagenome assembly JABEBX01 (sample SAMN14506365, study PRJNA622280) | hot springs metagenome | biome: hot spring [ENVO:00000051]|acidic hot spring [ENVO:00002120]; feature: spring [ENVO:00000027]|sediment [ENVO:00002007]; material: sediment environment [ENVO:01001048]... | reverse complement strand
CCTTACAGACCCTCTGGCAAGGTATGCTCGTCGCTCGCGCCTCGCCGCCGGCCAAAATTCCTGCGCCATAAAATGCGAATTTATTCTTTCACGATCCCTTAACGTTGAAAACATAACGTCGTGTCGTCGTGGCGTTGTGGTTAAATCCCCACCGTCATGCCGACAACTCCGGGAAAAATCAATCTACAATTTTCTTGGATAAAACCGTCACTGGCACCGCCGCCATCGCACATCGCCCAAACCTTCCGGTGGATCAATCCACCGGCTAACTGATATTGGGAGACGATCTCTGATTGGGTCTTATCCTGATACCGGCAGGATGCGGTCGGACGTATCCACCATGGTGGAGGGATCAAGCAGTTCGGATAACTGCGCGGGGGATAATTTAGTTTTGGCAGCGGCCATTTCGCGGATGGTTTTGCCGCTGGCGGCGGCTGCCTTGGCCAATGATGCCGCGGCTTCATAACCGATCACCGGAGCCAAAGCCGTGGCCAGCATGAGGCCGGCTTCCACGAGTTCCGGGCCGCGCTTGGTGGGTTTGATGCCGTCAATACATTGCACCGCAAGATTGGCGCTGGCTTTCCCCAGCAGGCGGATGGATTCCAGCAACGCTGCGCCAGCCACCGGCATGGCCACAATGAGTTCAAAATTACCGCTCGTTGCCGCGGCGGTTACGGTGGTATCATTGCCAATAACGCGCTGGCAAACCATCAACACACTTTCGGCGATGACGGGATTAACTTTGCCCGGCATAATCGAACTGCCCGGCTGCACCGCGGGAATATCAATTTCCCCCAAGCCGGAGCGCGGGCCGCAGCTCATCCAGCGGATATCGTTGGCTATTTTAGTTAAGCTGATGGCAATATTTTTCATCACGCCGGATGCAAACGCCAGGCTGTCCAGGGTGGATTGCGCCTGGAAGTGATTGGTGGTTTCATGCACGTTGATGCCCAGCCACGCGGAAAGCAGGCGGCAAACTTCCGCCGCGAATTGGGGATGGGCGTTAATGCCCGTGCCCACGGCGGTGCCGCCGAGCGCCACTTCGGATAATTCATTTTCCGCGGTCTGCAAACGCCGGCTGGCGCGTTCAATCTGCCCGGCAAAGCCCAGAAATTCCTGCCCCATGCGAATGGGTGTGGCATCCTGCAGATGCGTGCGGCCAGTTTTAATCACGTCCCAGGTTGCCGCTTTTTGTTTCAACAGCGCATTTTCAAGCTGTTCCAGCGCCGGGCGCAGAACCAGTTTGGCTTCCGCCAGAGCCGCAACGTGCAGCGTGGTGGGGATGGTGTCATTGCTGGATTGCCCCATATTGACATGATCATTGGGATGTACGGGAGATTTATCGCCGCGTTTTCCGCCGAGCAGTTCATTGGCCCGGCTGGCGATGACTTCATTGACATTCATGTTGGTGCTGGTGCCCGAACCGGTCTGATAAATGTCCACCGGAAATTGATCCGCCAATTTCCCGGAGGCAATTTCATCCGCCGCATCGGCAATTGCCTGCGCCAGTCTGGCGTCCAGAAGTCCCAGTTGGAGGTTGGTAATGGCAGCCGCTTTTTTCAACAACGCGTGGGCGCGAATAAACGTTTCCGGCATGGGCAGCCCGGAGATGGGGAAATTGTGCATCGCACGCAGCGTCTGCACGCCGTAATAGGCGTCCGCCGGAACTTCCAGCGGTCCCATGGAATCTTTTTCAATGCGGGTGTTCTTTCCAGCACTTACGTGTGACATAAAATAAAACTCCTTTTTCCCGCCGGCATTTTTGATGCACGGCAATTACAATTCAATCATGGCCTTAATCACACCGCTTTCCGGCAATTTCCAGGCCTGAAATTGCTGCGCGACGCGATCCATCGGGCACCGGTGCGTCATCCATCATTCCCCGGACGAACCGTTTCGCCCAAAAGGTGAAGTGTAAGCGTCCGCGGGACGTTCATCAACATTGTATTGCGGGGCTGTATTGCGGGGCCTTGTATTGCGGGCCTGTATTGTATTGTGTGCCTATGTATTGTGGGCCCATCAGCAGATGCACGTCCCCGATGCCGCCGCAGGTGATAGCGCGGGCGCGGTCGGCCAGTTCATGCCGGATGTTATGCACCTCCAGCATGGGATGCGGCTGGTTCGTCCAGTGCTTGCGGACCAGCCGGTCCCGCAGGCGGTGCTGGCGTTGAGCCAATTTCTGGTGTGTAACTCTTATTCACTTGAAACGCCTCATTGCATAAAAATATATTTATGTAAAAATCGAGGTGTTTCAGTTTATTTTATGATATCTTTACCATGGATAAGAAAAATCACGCTGGTTTAAGGGCTAGCTGCATCCCTGTTTTGGTCTACCGTCGCTCGCGTCTCGCCGGCGGTCAAAAGAACCAGCAGAAAAGTGTGAATTTATTCTTTCACGATCCCTTTGGATGGCTTGAGAAGATAAAGTTGCACGCCACCGGTCTGAATTGGTTTGCAGTGCAGCGGGGCGACCAGAGCGGCATATTGCCCCGGAGAGTTATCCGCGATGATAATTGCCGCAACTTGATTTTGACGGATAAACTTTTGCAGCAGGGCCGGATAATTCGCTGGAATTCCATAGCCGTACAGGGCGGCAACCACCTTTGAATGTCTAAATCGCGGCGGGGTTGCCGCGGGCATGTTGAGATAGCCGCCAACCATTGAAAACCGGAAATGGGCTTCCGCCTGCCAAAGTGCGCTTGCACCTTGGCTGCCGTAAGGGAGGATGATGACGTTGTCACCTGGTCTAAGATATCGGGCGCACGCGGATGTTTTGAAGAAAGCGGGTATTTTCACCGGGCAGTCCCAGAATCCGGCATCAACACTTGGTACAAGACAAAGGATGGACAACCCCGCCAGAAGTACCTTGTTGGATGGTCTTGCCGTTGACGCGGCCAACCACCAGGCACTGATGACTGCGGCGGCAAGAGAGGTATAAAGCGGGAAACGGGAGGGCAGCGCATTGTTTAGCAGCGGCAGATGGACGAACAAAATCCAGGGCAATAATACGGGCGTGGTATGCCCCATGATGCTCAGCCACGCTCCGAGACCGGCAACGGCGAGACCAGCCAGAATCAAGATGGTGATTCTCGCTGATACCTGGCGGTGGAATTCCCGGATGAACAACACAATAATGAGGATCAGCGGCCACCCCAGGAAAGCCAACTGTTCGGTCAAGTTCCCCGTAAATGCCGCCGAAATAGGGCGAAATAATGTACTAGCCATATAGGTCTGAGGCGTGGGAATAATGTAATTCAAGGGATCAGTGTAATAGAAGGCAGGCGGATTCAGTGGGCCGTGAATATAGCCTTTGAAAAAAATATAATAAAGCAGCGGAGAGAGTACCGCGGCCGTCCCCGCCAAGGCTGCCACGATCTCGACCAACGGCTGGAATCGCCGCGGATGGCGGGCCGGATCATACGCCAAGGCGCAATCCACAGCGATGGCCATCAGGCCAAAAAGTACGGTTGTGGCAAAGATTTCGGTGGATATTCCAAATTGGAAAACAAGCAGCAGACAGATCAACAGAATGTACTGCCATCGGCATATTTTTCCGCGCCGGCGGAGAAGATATACCCAAACCAATAGTGGAATTACCCAGGTAACTGTTAGAAACAGGTGACCTGCAATAAGTTCGCCAAACTCATAGCTCGAAAATCCGAATATGCCGCCGCAAAAAAGTGACGGCAGAAATTTCTTTTTCGTAACCTCACGGCCCAGCAGGTATGCCGACCATGCGGCCAGAATCGGGGATAGCAGCGCAATAATATTATAGCTGACGATTGGCCCCCACCGGACCGTGATCGGCCAGAATAACAGGGCTAAAGTTGGCACAGAGGTACACCATGCCAAATTTTGCCCGATCGGTGCCCATACGGCATGCGTTATGACGGGATTTATGCCGTGCCCGATAGCCCACGGCCACCAGGCCAGACTCCAAGGAAATATTGCGGTGTCGGTAAGTTGACCGGCAATGAATGCGTGGCGCAGATCCAACTGTTTCGGCCAGATCAGCAGCATCACCGCGACCAAACTATAGACAACAAGTGCCGTAATACCGGCAATCCATGGTCTTCTCATCTATCATTTCCCATCATCGGCACCAATCCATAAGCAATAAGCTGGCGTGAATTCCATGTATGGCCCGCCAGGCGTTGCGAAGACTGAAAAATATGGAAGCACTCCAGATCGCGGCGAATCCCAGATGCCCCGCCATCAACCAGATAAGGGGGAGCAATAGATGTTGATGGACATCCACCTGTAATTGCGAGATCACGGAATGCACCTGCAGGTTTTCTTCGGAAGATGAGAAAGCCATGGCGATAAAAACATACCCCGCCAGCACCGTCAGTTGGAATCTTGCGGCGGAATGCCCGTGTGCTTTGAGCCATAGATCACCGTCCCATGCCCAGAACCAGAGAGCCAAGCCCGGCAAAAAGGTCAGTAAAGGCCCCAGGATATGAATGATGGCCGCTATCCATTTTTTTTTTGCGGTCAACATGAGTTTTCTACACCGTCACGCAATTCTACTTCAAATACCATGTACTCTAAGAACGAGTCCTGTTCTCTTTTATTGCCCCGCACTTCCTTTTACTCGACGTTGTAATACTGCCGCGGAATTTTAAATGTATGGAGTTGCAATCAAGCCATTTTGGAAGAGGATGGTGGACGCCGTCATCCCGCCGCGATTAACGCGGCTGGAAGCCGCTTCTTATGGGTTGGCAAAGAATATGGCCATGACCAACCGCGGTGTATTAATGCTTGCGATTGGCCAGTTCGTGGACCAGTTGTGCCAATGGCTCCGCTGCGGGGCCAAGTTTTTTGGCCATGGATTGCGCAATGTCATGCTGCCGCGCCAGATGTTTGCGGGACTCCTCCACGCCCAGCAGCGACGGATAGGTCAACTTTCCGATAGTCGCATCTTTGCCGGTTTTTTTTCCGAGATTTTCCGCGGTGGATGTTGCATCCAGCAGATCATCGACCATCTGAAAAGCCAGCCCGATGGCCCGGCCCAGCGCATCAATGGTCAGCAGATCGGATTCTGAAACGCCGCCACATAACGCGCCCATGCGGCAGGCTGCGTTGATCAGCGCGCCGGTTTTCATGCGGTGAATGCGCTGGAGATGTTCCAGACCGCCCTGGGCGCCGTTGGATTTTTCAGCCGGATAGCACGTATCAAGCACTTGCCCGCCAATCATGCCCCCGGCACCGGTGGCAAAGCCCAGTTCTTTCACCAGCCGCATCGCCAGAGCCGCATCAGTAACGCGCGTGGCAAGGAGTTCAAAGGCCATGGTGTTCATGGCATCACCGGCAAGAATCGCCACGGCATCGCCATACACTTTATGATTGGTGGGCCGCCCGCGCCGCAGATCATCGTTGTCCATGGCCGGCAGATCGTCATGCACAAGTGAAAAACAGTGGATCAGTTCCAGCGCCCCGGCCGCCGGTAAAGCGTGCTGTTCCTGCCCGCCCACCGCCCGGCAGGACAACAGCGCCAGCGCGGGCCGGATGCGTTTTCCCGGCCCGAAGAGGCTGTAGGAAATGCTTTCCATCAGTACAGGCGGAGCATCCCGCACTTCCGCCAGCCACAGGCGGAGAAATTCATCCGTCCGCGCCGCCGCGGTTTTAACCATATCCATAACATTATGTGTTGATGCAACCGGTGCTAATGCCGCCATGGTGCCTCCAAAATATTCCGCACGAAAATTATACCGTCCCGCCGTTCTTTTCACACGGTGTGACGGCAGGCCCTTGCGTGACACTTCAGGCGGGTGAAGAAAGCATGATCGAAAACGGTGTGCGAAAACGGTGGTAACCGATGCGCTGCAGTTGACAAACCACCGCATTATTCATGCGGTGCTCACGGATAATGCAACCCAAAGAGCACCCAGACGCGTATAAAAAAAGGGATATGTATCAAGTTAAAACGCCCATTCTATAAGGGAAAAATGCCAAATGATGTCCCCGGATAAAGCCGCATCTGTATAGTCACTGGCCGTCGGAAGTGCGGGAAAACATCAGCGCGTCATTTTGCACCTGTACGCGGACGCGATAGATGGGTTCCAGGATTTCCGGCACCAGCACCGTGCGGGGTTGGCCATGGGCGGCCAATTTTCCTTCGTGCATAATAAGCACACGGTGGGCGTTGGCGCGGGCGCTATTGAGATCATGGGTTACCCAGATCACAGCCTTGCCATTTTGGCACGCCAGAAGGCCGACGCGGTGGAGCAATTCCAACTGATGCCAGATATCCAGGGCCGCGGCAGGCTCATCAAGAAGCATAATCGGGGCATCCTGCACCAAGGCCCGGGCCAGCGCCACGCGCTGGCGCTCGCCGGTGGAAAGTTCATCGTACGTGCGATCCGCCAAAGCATGAACATCCAGATCCCACATCGCCTGACCCATTTTTTCCTCATCACTCTTTGCGCCGGCCCGCGTCCCGTTGCGCCGGGATGTCCGTCTGGCCCAGAGGCCCATCGCCACCACTTCCCGCACAGTGTAGGCAAAACTTACCTGCGGAGTTTGCGGCACATAAGAAATCAATGTCGCCCGGCCCAGCGGATCAATCTCCCGCAAATCCGCACCACCCGCGGTAACTTTTCCCACCGAAGGGCTTAGATGTCCCAGCAGCAATTGCAACAACGTGGATTTTCCTGATCCATTTGGCCCTGCAATCATGGTCACTTCACCGGCGTAAAATGCCGCCGAAACATTATCCACCGCGGATTGGCCGGAGCCGTAATGAAAGCTCACATGATGCGCCGCAAGCACAACCGCGCCGGGGACAGCACTGGAAGAGAATTGACATTGAATTGTTGTGTCGGTCATATTCATCACATCCAGGTGCGCCGCCGCGTAAGCAGATAAAGAAAAAATGGGCCGCCGCACAATGCGGTGATAACACCCACGGGCAGTTCGCCGTTGAACCATGCGCCCGTGCTGCGAACAAACGTATCGGAAAGCATAAGAAATATAGCCCCCAGCAAGGGGCTGGTGATCAGCAATTGCCGATGATCCGGACCAAAGATACCCCGGCACACATGCGGGCAGATTAAACCGACAAATCCGATCGGGCCGGCCACGGTAATCGAGGCCGCGGTGGCCAGAGCCGCCAGAGCGAAGCTCAAGAACCGCAGCGAACCCAATTGAACGCCCAGGCTGTGCGCCTCGGCATCCGACAGAGCGGCAATATTCATCGCCCCGCCCAGCGTCAATGCGCCAGACCAGGCCAGAGCAAACGTCAGCACCGCCGCCGTCAGCAGCGTGTGCGATGTTCCTTCGCTTATATAGCCAAACATATAACTCAATATGTCGGCGCGGGCGCCATAAGGCACCAGATTATTCAGCAGCATCACCAGTGCTCCCCCGATGGTGCTGATGACCACGCCGGAAAGAATCAGCGTCATTGGATCCAGAATTCCGCTGCGCCGGCGTCCCAGCAGGAATACCAGCCACGTTGCCGCCGCCGCGCCAGCCAGCGCGGGAATGCTCTGGCCATCAGCAAAAAGATCTTCGAGCCATGGGTGTCCCGCGAAGATTTGCAGCAGCGCCTGTCCGAAAACAATCCAGATCATCACCCCCACCGTTGATCCGCTGGAAATGCCCAGAATAAATGGATCGGCCAGGGCATTGCGCAGCAATCCCTGCAGCAGCACGCCGGCCAGCCCCAGTGCGGCGCCGGCAATGGCAGCGGAGCTTACCCGCGTGAGACGGAGTTGCAGAATATCAAAGTGCGGTATCCCGAAAGAAATGGCGTGGCTGCCCGGAACGCCAGGACCGATCTCCAGACACAGCGCAAAGGCGATCACGGTCATGGCTGAGGCAATAAGCGTAATGGTGGATAATTTGCCGCTGGTTCGTGTAATCATTTTGCCGCCCCCGGAGTTATAACGCGAATTGTACGCCGTGATTTCTGGAATATCAGATCACGCAGGCGATTGATGATCTCCGGAACTTGCAGCGTCAGCATCTGGGCCTGCCTCCAGGTGATCAGATACACGCGCTTGTTTTTGGCTGCGCTTATGGGCAATGTTGACCAGGGACTGAGACGCGGATCATTCCGGCTGATGGCGGGCGTTTGGCCCGGCTGGGAGATCAGGAGAATCTGTGGATGCAGTTGCACAAGTGTTTCTCTGGTGATCGACGGAAAACCGGTGCCGCAGCGTTCCGCCGCATTGATGCCACCGGCCAGTGTTATTTCCTGATCTATAAAATTGTCCGCACCCACCACCCTAATTGGTTCCGTGGAGATCATATCTACCACACGCGGAGCGTTTTGGGGGCGGCTTTCCGCCAATTGCGCCAGTTGTTTTTTTACTGATCTAATTTTTTCGGCGGCCTGCTTCCGGCAGCCGCTAATTTGGCCGAGGGTACTGGCAGTTGCGTATAGTTCCTGAAACGTGTTGATTCTGATATTCACAATACGAATACCATTTTGCCGGGCCATGGATAAAATCCCCGGCGATATTCTCTGCGGCGCCTGTTGCAGAATCAAAGCGGTGGGGGCAAGGTGCAGGACCAGTTCTTCATCAAGATTTAAGTATCCTCCCACCACCGGCAGTTTCCGCATCGCATGTGGCAGCAGAGGCTTATCCCATGGCGATACACCGACAATGGTTTTTCCGGCCCCGATTTGCAGCAGTATTTGTGTGGCCGCTGGATCGGTACTGACAATACGGGGTCCAGCCGCGGGGTGAATCGGCGTAGGCTTCGCGCAGCCGTTGAATGTGGTCAGACCACCAAGCAGCAGGAGCAATAGAAATCGGTTTTTCAATCGCATGTTCCGCCATGCTAAGCAAGGACGCGGTAAACAGCAAAACTATTGATGCCCCAACGGCAGCAGAAACCCGGTTTGAAACGTCCTGCTGGCATGGGGCAGCGGCGGCAATTTTCCAGTAAGTTTGCCAATAGCCCAGCGGCATGCCAGTGACAGCGGCCCTATGTTTTCGGTGATGTAGGAGGCTTTGAGATCCGTCAAATGTTTGTGTGCCTTGATCCGGCCCAGCGTAAGGGCGGACATTTCACGGACTTGTTCAAATTCCGGCATGGGCATTTGCATATCATCCAACCGGCCCGCCAATTCCTCGGCCAGCCGCGGATGACTTTGGCCGTTGTCGATCATGCCGATGGCCCAGATCGCCGCCTGCCGGGCATCCACGCCGTATGGTGCGTGTTTAGGAATGCACGCAATCATGACCGGCAGCGCAGGGCGATAACGCATGAGGCCAAAAAACTGGAATGCCTGCGATAATTGCAGGCTATCAGCGGCACGGTGCGATTCAAAGGCCGCCAGATCAGGATGGGTGCCGACTGCAGGTGGTCCCATAAGATGGGCACTGGATTTCCGCGAGTTTTGCGCTGTTTTTTCAGCAAAGGCCAGCACACCTGGCAGCGTGTTGCGCACCGCCACCCGGCGCAGCGCCACCACCGCGCCCAATCGCACCGCCTGGCTTTTGCTGGATAAAAGTGATAAAAAATCTTCAGCGGATGCTTTGTCATCAAGCTTGCCCAGCACCAGACACGCCTGGCGGATGACCAGCGGTTGCGTGCCATGAATAACGGCCCGGCAATCGTGAATGACCGTAAATCGGGATCCAGCTTGTGCAGCCAGACGAATCAGAGCGTCCCGGGCGTACCACCGGATGGGCCGGCGCGGATCTTGAAGCAGGATGGATAGCCCGCGGATGGACTTGACACCCCCGATGTGCCGCCACGCCCGCACCACCAATTGCCGGATGGTGGGATCAGCATTGAAACTCATTTTTGTCGTTATGCCTTGCAGTGAATGAACATCATGCTTCAGCAGCGAGCGCCACGCAATGGCGGCTACCGCGGAGTTGGGATCGACCGCAAAGGTCAGCAGCATCTTACGCTGGGCGGGGCTGTTGGCCGCGGATATTGTTTGGCACGCGATCAGGCGTTGCGTCAGTCCGGCGCCCTGCGTTTTAAGTACCTGTGCCGCCATGTTGGCCAATCCGGCGGGGTGGAGCATCGCCAGGGAATCCGCCGCGGCAAGCCGCAGGGATATGGGCCGGTGATCATTGATGAGAATTTTCTTGAGAGCCGCATCAGCGGATCGAAAATGGGCCAGCCCCAATGCCTTGGCCGCGGATACCTGAAGTTGCAAAGGTGTGCCCGGTTTTAATCGATTCAGCCACAGGGTCCGCATGGGAGCGATTTTCCAGTGCGCCAGTATCCCGTCAAGTTCCAAGGCAAACGCCGCATGTTTGGAGGCGTCAAGATGCACCAGCAAAGGTACGCTTTGGCGGTCGGCCAGGTCGGCCAGGGTCTTTACTACGGAAATTCGCACAGACAGCGGCATAGTTTTGGAGCTGGCCAGATGCTCCAAAGAGGGAATCAATGTTTGCAGATCGGGTACCTTTTTTCTTGCCGCAGTGTCGATGGCTGTGCAGGTTTTTGAGATCACTTCTGGAATGTTCTGCTGCAATGCGGCCTGCCAGAGTTTAAGCAACGCCGGGTTATACGTCATGCGGACATGAAGCTGCGGCAAATGGGGTATGTGCAGCATCGGATTGCCAATTCCATTATCCGGTGCGGCGGCATGCGCGGTGGTGCCGGCCAGGACCAGCAACATTGCCGCGGCTCTCTGCAGAAGGGCGCGGCACGAACGATTAGCCAGCTTGGGCAAGGACTGTTTCATGAATAATTTACCAATACGGATCGACATCACGCATCAACCATTTTGTTGAGACTAATCGGGCCGGGTCAAACGCCAAGTCCGGAAAACCAGTACCAGAACGGCAATTCCCATCACCGTGAGCATAAACCACCAGTTTGTCAGTACAAAGTTATAATCATTGAAACCCGGTGCATGAATGGTCGCCAGCGCCGATGCCAGCGGATTAAATTGCAATATTTCCGCCACCATGCTTAAAGAAAAAAGAGTTCCGCGCCCGGCCCAGAAAACCAGTGTGCCACCAAATAGCCCCAGCAAAAGCGCGTAAGATAGTGCGGTGGCCTGAGCGGTTTTACGGAACCAACTGCTGATCGCGCTGCTGACCAGCAGGCAAAACAACGCAATAAGTCCCAGCGTAATAAGCACCGTGACCACCCGGTCCGCCTGCCCCTTGTCAATAACCAGCATCACCGCATAACCCGGCAATGTGGCCAGCAGCAGCAGCAGCAGTGTCCGGCAGACGCTTAAAAGTTTGCCTATGACAATGCTGATGGGGCTTAACGGTGTTACGCGCAGTAATTGCCAGGATTTATTTTGCAACTCAGAACTGATCAGGCCGGCGGATAAACTCGGGGTAATGAGCACAATCAAGGTAACTTGAAAGAACACCATCAATTCGCCCAGCGTCTGGGGTTGAAAACTTATGGAGCCATACGCGGCGGCCAGCATGAGCCCCAGTGAAACAATCAGGCAGATGCCCACCAGTCGCATCATCCAGTGCGATCGGCCAAAACGGCTGGTGCGGAATTCCTTGACCATCACAGGATTGCTCAGCGGCCCAATGAGGCTGCTGCGGCGCTGCGGGTCAAAAAACCACAAATACATAATGCGGCGATAGGCCCGTACTTGGGTGGAGCGGTCATCTGTGACTTTGCCGCTGGCCCGCGGGCGGTCAAAGAGCCACTGCCTGAGCCGCTGAATGCTAAGCAATCCCAGTCCCGCACTAAGCACCAGAGAACAGATGACAAACCGCGCGATGACCGATGTCCCGCCGTTGACGGAATTGCCCGCATGCACGGAATTGGAGCCCAGAATATGCAAAATCGCCGGCAACGGAGAAAACGACGCCAGCCACCGGCCAATTAACAGCAGCGTTGGATTTTGTGTGCCGGACACAATCCGGTATGGAATCAACAGCAGCAGATCCAGCACAAAAAGCACCGCATACGTCAGGCGAATGGCCGAATCCACATCATTGGCCCGGATGCTCACATACAACCCGATGGCCGCCGATTCCAATGCCACAAGAATAAATACCAGATACAGCGGCAAAACCTGATGCACCAGACTCACGCCCCCCATGGCAAAACAGGCGGTCATGCCGGGAATGGTTAGCAACATCAGAATCATGGGTAATCCCAATGCACCGATGAGTTTTCCTCGGTAAATGGATGCGGGTGAAAGCGGCGAGTTTAATAACAATGCCAGCGTGCCGCTGCGCTTTTCCGTCACCACCGATGCCGCGGGAAACGCCGGCGCCACCAGCATCATACCCACCAGAATCGTCCACGACAGCAGGCTAAGCACCTGCTGGGCCTGTGTGCCGGCCAGATTGACGCGCCCGCCCGCGGGCCAGCGCAGCACAATGACAATGGCCAGCACCGCCATCCATGCCACCTGCAGCGCCGCAACATTGGGTTTCCGCAGCGCGCCGATTAATTCCCGACGTACAATGGGGTTGTTCACGCCTGGCCCTCCGCGATTGCCGATTCAGCCTTGGATTCCGCAGTGACCGAGAGGAACGCATCCTCCAGATCCTGTTGCATTTCACGGAATTGACTCACCCGCACCTGCGCCGAGACCAGGCGTTGCAGGGAGACCGCCAAGCTCTGTTCATTGCCGGTGGTGTTGAATCGCACTGTCATTTCCGAGAGAGCCTCGGTGACCTGCGCTCCCTCTCCCAGACTTTCCCGCAAAATGGCAGCCGCCTGCGCGACATCCTCTTCCGAGAGCAGTTGAATTTCGATCATGCGCTGGTGCCGGACATTCTGCATGATCTGATCCAGTGTGCCAAACGCCCGGAGCTTGCCATGTGTCATAATCGCGACCATATTACATATCCGCGCCAGCTCCGGCAGAATGTGGCTCGTGACAATCAGCGTTTTGCCTCGCTGCGCGAGATTCAGCAGAATTTCCCGCATTTCCACGCGGGCGGCGGGATCCAGGCCATTGGCTGGTTCATCGAGGATCAGAACCGGCGGATCATGGAGCATGGTGCGGGCGATAGCCACGCGCTGTTTCATTCCATGCGAGAGACTTTCCACATACAGATCAGTCATGTGGGTGGCGCCGGTGATCGCCAGGGAGGCGTTGATGCGATCCTGCCGTTGCCGGCGGGGAATTTTGAACGCGGCCCCGAAGAAATCCAGATATTCCCGCACGCGCATGTTGTCATAAGAGCCGAAGGTATCGGGCATGTAACCCACCAGATGTTTGATTTTCCGGGCGTCAGCGGTGCAGTCCACACCGTTGATGGAGGCTTTTCCACTGGTGGGGCGGATCAATCCGACGAGAATTTTAATGGTGGTGGTTTTGCCGGCGCCATTTGGCCCGATGAACCCCAGTATCTGCCCTTTCTCCAGGCGGATGCTCAGGTTATCCAGGGCGGTAAATTCGCCATAGCGCTTGGTAAGTTCCACTGTTTCCACTACTGGTGCGTCACTCATAATGATTCCTGTATGGTGTTAAGAGCGTCACTTGTCTGTCATCCCGGCACGCCGGGATTGTACGGTTCCCGCCGCGCTTAAATCGATTGTTATCACATGCCAGGTGCTGTTGGGGTCGATATTTCCGCCAACTGTAATTTCACACCGCCACCCACCGGCCGGGCTAATGCCGGTCATTTCCGCCGTCGTCGGATGCAGCGTCAGTGTGCCGGTACCGTTGGTGGACCCGCCGATGCGCACAAAATGTCCATTTTCCAATATCAGCACGGACACTGGACGATCCGGTGCGCTGATTTTTATGGTCAGCGCCGCGCTGGTAATTTTTAGCGGCAGAACCTGCCGGGGCAGTTGGAACCGCACGTAGATATTCGCCGGCGATGAAAGGTCCTGCAGCCACCGATGCGCACGGGTGTCATACACCGGCGCTGGCGCACGCTGTCCGGGACCGGGTACCAGTTTGCAGGGCAGGAATGGCCATGGCAGTTCCACCTGTGTGCCGGCGGGGCTGTGCCGCATATCCAGGGGGATCACCAGCAGGGTCTGGCTCATCGTCACGGGATGGTTGGAGAGGTGCATCAAGGCCGGCCCGGAGTTTATCCCGGCTGCGCCGGGCTGCGGGGACGGCCAGCCCAGCAGCATTTCTTCCGACGCATGCCGCCGCGCCGGGTTGAATAATTTAGCTTCAATGGTGTTATGCCGCTGTTGACTGCGGGAAAGGAGTGAGGATTCAATAAATTGCCCCGCGGGCAATATTTCAGCGGCCCCCGCCACCCGCCGCCCAATGCCTGTTCGGACCAGCCCCAGCGCGCCGCGCGGTGCGGCAATCGCGGCATCCCGCAGGCTTGCCAGCAATGATTCCTGCCCGGAAATCTGCAAACCCGATGGGCCAAACACGCCGATTACCGGCTTCATAATGTGATCCCGATGCGTGCCGGCAAATGGCATATCAATCGTGGCCGCCGAAGGAAGTTTGATATTCTGCCATTGGAATTTCTGGTCGGATTGCGCCACGGCCCGCACCCCCGGCTGCTTGGAAAAACTGGTTTTGGGATTTAGTTGCAGGGCCGATGAGGTCAGAAGTTCCGCGCCACGGGCAATGGGGGAAAAAATGGAGGCAAAACCGGTAATGGCCAGCAGGTGTTGTGCCGGAGAAGCATTGGCGATTTGGTAGGTGGAAAGTGTTAAATTAACTTTTCCACGATTGAGTTTCCCATTGACTATCAGCACGATACCCGCCACCACCGCCAAGGCGATGGCCACGGGGGCCAGTTGCTCCAGCCGGTCTTTCCGGCCCAGTACAATGCCCGCCAGAATCAGTACAATCGTCAGCCCGATCAGCACTGCTCCAACCACCATGCGCCCGGAAATGCGATAACCGATCTGCGAGTTGGCGTTATGCTTAAGTGTCGCCAAGGGGGTGTGATATTGCGATGCCCCGTAAAAATGACGGACAATTGGCCACAGGGCGGCGCCGCCCTTTTGAGTTTTGTTCAGCAATCCCCGGCCATTCACAGCGCAGATATAAACATGACCCAGACCGATGCGGCGCGTGAGCACCGCCGGCCAGGTGTTTATTTTTTCCAGCGTACGGTAGCCCGGTGCCAGCAGATAAACCAGATGAATCGCCCGTTTGAGATGCAGTGTGGTATCAGGAATCCCGTGGCCTGAAAGTTGTAGCGTTGCGGTGCGGGTTTGCCCCACTTTACTTATCGTCCAATCCGATCCCAGCAGTGCCCGCCCAAAGCTGCCACGCACTCTTTGAGCCTGAATCCATATCCGTCCGCCGGAAACCAGCCACCGGCGCAGGGCATTGATCTGCTGCCCGGTTAGCGCCATGTGCCGGCGGGCGGCAAATACCGCGTAAAAGCCATTATATTCCGATACGACAAACGGCAGGTGGGAGCCATTGGTATAGGCGATAACGCTGGAAAGCCCCTCCTGCTGGCGCATCTGCACCGCCAGATCGGCGGTGCTCTGATCGTTGTCATCTGTTACAGCCATAGTGGGGTAGCGCACGGTGGGTGTGAACATGCCGCCGGTGTTCCGGGCAATAATATGGTTTCCATCTCCGGAGGCCAGCCATGCCGTGTAATCGGTTTCCTTTTTGCCCGGGCGTGGGAATGGGCAGAATACCGGCAGGGAAATCGTCTCACTGCTGCGGGCGGGAATCCAGACTGGCAGCACAAATTCAACGTTGGACATGCGATCCAGGCGGACCACAAGATCCGCATGAATGTTCTGATAGCTGGTATTGCTAAGTCCCGCGATGGCGGCATTCCAATGATTTGCGCTCGCGGATAATGTCGCCGCTGAAACAGTCTGCAGCTTGACATTCCCACCCGCCGCACGCGAAACAACGCCTGCGGAGAATAAAACTAACAATAATAATGCCGCCCATCGGCTCATCACAACACTCCTGCATCGTCCGCCAAATCGCGAACCATGATTTGAGATTTGGAATCCTACCGGATAATTGCGCCGGCGTAAACGCCCGGTGCATGTTTGCCACGCCCGGTGAAATTGCGCCATGATCGGGTGTGGCTATATTTTTTGGCAACTCTATTTGAAAGAGGATGGTAGACGCGGCGTCCCGCCGCGTTTTAAAACGGCAGGAAACCGCTTCTACTATAGGTTGCAAAAAAATATGGCCACGCCCCCATGATCTTCCGGTGGCGTTAATGGCGGCGTTGATTTAATCTGTAGCGTGGAATGGACGCGGATTTCGCCGCCCTCAAGATGAACAGGAATCCACCCCATGCTCATTGCCGGAATTGATGAAGCGGGATACGGGCCATTGCTGGGGCCGCTGGTGGTATCGGCGGCGGCGTTTTTTTCCCCGGAGCCGCTGGATATTGCGGACATCACGGTGGGGGGGCAACTTTGGCAGCGGCTGGCGCCGGCGGTGGTGTCCAAACCGCCGGTAAAGTCCGGCAAGTTAATTATTGCCGACAGCAAAGTGGTGCATCGCCTTGCCGATGGCAACAAACTTATGGAGCGTGCGATTCTGGCCCTGTTGGGGCTGGTGCCCAACGCTGGTGAACCGCCCGCCAACTGGCATGATTTGCTCGCCCGGTTATCCGGTGTTCCTTTGCCCGGCCAGCAACCACCGCCGTGGCACACCAACTTGCCAATCCCCGCTTATGGCGAAACCGGCTCCATCGCCATTGCCGGCAATATGCTGCAAAGCGCTATCCGCGCCGGTAACACGCCGCCGGCGGGGCTGTGGACGCGCGTGATGGACGTTCCGGAGTTTAATCGTCTGGTGCGGGCTACGGATAATAAGGCCTCGGTGCTTACCAGCATGACCATGATGCACGCCCGGCGTCTGCATGATTTATTTCACGAATCTGATTTGCTGCTGTTTGTGGACAAGCAGGGGGGGCGCGACCACTATACCCGGCTGCTGATTAACACATTTCCCGATCGATCTTTGAAGGTGCTGCTGGAATCAAGTGAAGAGAGCCGCTATCTAATCACCGCACCCGTCGGCGAAGGAAAAACATTGATTATATTCCGCGAAAAAGCGGAGCAACACTGCCTGGCCACTGCATTGGCCAGTATGATATGTAAATATCTGCGTGAATTATATATGACCATGTTCAACCGATGGTGGGCGCGGCGCCTGCCGGAAATCGCCCCCACCGCCGGCTATTACACCGACGCCATGCGCTGGCTGGGGCAAACCGAACCGCACTTTGACCGCCTGGAAGTTAAGCGCGAACACCTGGTGCGGATCAAATAAAAGTTCCATGATGGCTATGTCCCGATGGTGCTACGAAACGCCTGGCCAATCTCCACTGGGCGAAGACACCAAGGGGCATTTAGAATGGGGTTCACAATAACTTTCATATTCGCGGCGTTCTTATTTGAGAGCACCGGATGAAATCCGGTGGTTGGTTGGGAAGTGTGAATTCACCACCGCATGATCATGCGGTGCTATTTATATATCAGTGCGGCACGAGCACCGGATGAAATCCGGTGGTTAATTTACTGATGTGAACCGGCCACCGCATTATCATGCGGTGCTGCATGGCAACCCCGTCTTACCGGGGTCAACCTGATCAACACATTCCCCGTCGCGCACTTGCCTGCGTGTTGTACTGACGCAATTCCGGCGGGGCGGTACAATTCTGCCTGTTGAATTGCTTTGGAACATGGGTGCATTTATGGCCATTGCGGGACATGGTGTGGATGTGGTGGAGATTGCGCGTATCCGGGAGATGATAGATCGCCATGGCGAGCATTTTCTCCATCGCTGCTTTACCCATGGAGAGGCGGATTATTGCCGTGCGCACCGGGATGCGGCCATCCATTTTGCCGGGCGATTTGCGGCTAAAGAGGCGATTGTAAAGGCATTGGGTACGGGATTTCGCGGGCGCATCGCCTGGACGGATATGGAAATATTGCCGGACTCCAAAGGCAAGCCCGTGCTGCGGCTCACCGGCCACACCGCCGAACTCTCCGCTCAGGCCGGCATCATCATCTGGCATATCTCCATATCCCACACCTCTCACACCGCCTTCGCCAGCGCCATTGCGGAGAGCGGTTGAAGTTTTATTTGGCGCCGGTGAGCTTGTATTTTGGAAAAACTTGCGCTTGCTGCTGTAAGCGGGGCCATTTTAATTTGAATGAAGCTGGCATCCAGGCTCGCCATAGCATCTGCTTTTTGGCACCTGTGGCAAAAATGCGCCCGGCGGGGTTCGAACCTGCAACCGTCCGCTTAGAAGGCGGATGCTCTATCCAATTGAGCTACGGGCGCGTCAGTATAGATAGTCTATCGTACCCATGCCTGATTTGGGAAATAGACAATTTCCCAAACCACAATGGGTTTGTACGGTTCGTGTTGTGTATCCGGCGAATCCGCGGGATTAAATTTCCAGCAGCAGCCGCGTGGGGTCTTCCAGGGATTCTTTAATATGCACCAGGAAGCTAACCGCCTGCTGTCCATCAATCAGGCGGTGGTCATAGGATAATGCCACAAACATCATGGGGCGAATGACAATTTGATCATTCACCACCACGGCCCGCTTTTCAATTTTATGCAGCCCGAGAATGGCGCTCTGCGGTGGATTGATAATGGGGGTGGATAACAATGAACCAAACACGCCGCCATTGGTGATGGTGAATGTGCCGCCGCCGAGTTCTTCAAGTGTAATTTTTCCTTCCCGGGCGCGCTGGGCGAGCCGTTTAATTTCCGTTTCAATCTGGGCCATGGAAAGTTTATTGGCATAGCGCACCACCGGCACCACGAGGCCTTTTTCAGTGGCCACCGCAACGCCCAGATGCACATTATTTTTATATATGACAATGCGATCCTGAACCTGGGCGTTGACAATCGGCACTGCTTTGGCAGCCGCGCATGCCGCGCGGGCAAAGAAGGAAAGAAAACCCAGTCCAACGCTGTAGGTCTTTTCAAATTTCTCTTTGTATTTTTCCCGCAGGCCTATGACTGCGGACATGTCAATTTCATTAAAGGTGGTGAGAATGGCGGCGCTGTGCTGCGCTTCCACGAGCCGACGGGCAATGGTTTCCCGTAATTTGGACATTTCCACGCGGGTTTCTTCCGGGCCATCGGCTTTCAGCACCGGGGAGGCGGAAGGCGATGCCGTTTTTGGCGGGGCTGGGCGCGGGGCTGATGCCGCAATCGGGCTTACAGCCGGGACCGGCGCATTGTTGCGAGTTTCCAGAAATTGCACGACATCGCCCTTGGTAATGCGGTTGCCTGGGCCGGTCGGGGAAATTTGGGCGAGATCAACATTATTCTCTTTGGCGATCCGTTCCACCGCCGGCGAAAGCGGTTTGCATGGCACCTTGTCATTAGCGGCGGATTTTGCCGTCGGTACCGGTACGGATGCCGAGGCGGTTTTGGCGGCCGGCCTGGTATTTTCGGCCGCCCCCTGCTCAATGCGGGCCACAACATCGCCGACGTTCACTGTCTGCCCGATGGCTTTAACGATCCGCAGAACCCCCTGTGATCCGGCGGGTAATTCCACTGTGGCTTTGTCGGTTTCAAGTTCCGCGACCACGTCATCGGGATTGACAGGATCCCCATCCGCTTTGACCCAATTGGCAATCCGTGCTTCCGTGACTGATTCACCTAAACCGGGAATGTTGAGATCTATTAGTGTGTTACTCATCATGTTCTGGTTCTTTCATGATATTCATGCCATAACCTCGGGGCATATTCCGTACATGCCCGAATCTTATAACGCGCCTGTGCCGCGCTGGAAAGCCGCTCCGGACAATTCTCTGTGCGTTGCGCCGGGAAAGTTCGCCGCTATTTTGCGATCGGAACACTCTCGGTTACTTCCACATCGCTGGGGCGGGTTTCACGGCTTGGTGTGGCGGCTTCTTTGCTGGCAACGTTCGCCACGGAAAGATTCAACGCTCTGGCCAAAATCTCCGCCTGCTCATGCACATGCCGTTCGTGCGATCCCGCCGCCGGCGAACTCGATGGCTTGCGGCCAATATAGGTTAATTTCTGCATTCCCGGCCAATGATAATGCAATTTGGCTCCGATGAACGGATAGACGCCGTTGTTACGCGGCTCTTCCTGCACCCAAACCATTTCCACACCACGCGGATAGGTGCTGGCTATTTCCGTCAACCGATCGGCGTAGAACGGATAAATCTGCTCCAGCCGCAGAATGGCGATGTCGGCAATATGATTCTTATCGCGTTCGGCCAGAAGTTCATAGTAAATTTTTCCGCTGCAAACCAGGACTCTCCGCACTCTGGAACGATCCAGCGTAGAGGTTTCATCGATGATTTCCTCAAATTGTCCGCTGCTGAATTCTTCCAGCCGCGACACGGCCATCTTATTTCTAAGCAGGCTCTTGGGGGCCATGACAATCAAAGGTTTTCGGAAACTGCGGTGCATCTGCCGCCGCAGCAGGTGGAAATACTGGGCCGGTGTGGAGGGGTTGCACACCTGAATGTTGTCTTCCGCGGTAAGTTGCAGGAATCGTTCCAACCGGGCGTGGGAATGCTCCGGACCCTGTCCCTCATAACCATGCGGCAGGAGCATGACCATGCCATTGTATTTACCCCATTTGGTTTCCGCACTGACCAGAAACTGGTCAATGATCGGCTGGGCCATATTCACAAAATCGCCGAACTGTGCTTCCCACATTACCAGTGCGTGCGGATCGGCGGAGGAAAATCCATATTCAAAACCCACCACCGCAAGTTCCGAGAGCATGGTGTTAATGATCGTAAAGCGCGCCTTGCTTTCAGCAAAGGACGCCAGCGGGTTATAGTCGTTGCCATTTTCCGAATTAAAGACCACCGCGTTGCGATGGCTGAAGGTTCCCCGGCACACATCCTGCCCGGTCAAGCGCACCCATATTCCCTCATCAAGCAATGATCCGATGGCCAGCATTTCGCCGTTGCCCCAGTCAATGCCTTCTCCCTTGCGCACGGCATCCAGCCGCTGCCGGTACATCTGCGCGACCTTGGGGTGGGGTGAAAAATCATCCGGGAACTTGCAGACTTTCTCGGCAATGGCCAGAAGTTTCTGCGAACTTACCGCGGTATCAACACGCCAGTCGCGGATATCTCGTGGCACTTTCAGCAGGTCTTTCCATGGGCCATGCACCGGGGGCGGTGCATCAGTGGGTTTGAAGGTTTGAGCGTATTCATGGGCTTTATCCAGGCGGTCATGCACATCGCGCACCATTTCATCGAGTTGCACTTGTGTAATCTGTCCGGCGTCCAGAAGCCGCCTGGCGTAAATCGTGCGGGTAGTTGGATGCCGATTAATTTCCCGGTACATCACCGGTTGTGTGACACCCGGATCATCCATTTCATTGTGGCCGCGGCGGCGATAACAGACCAGATCAATAATCACATCCGCCTTGAATCGCTGGCGGAACGCAATGGCCAGTCGGGCGGCCTGGACCACAGCTTCCGGGTCATCTCCGTTGACGTGGAACACCGGAGACTGAATTGCCTTGGCCACATCGGTTGGATAACGTGTGAACCGGCCATCGGTGGGATTGGTGGTGAAACCAATTTGATTGTTGACAATAATATGCACCGTGCCGCCTGTGCGATAGGCTTCAAGCTCGGAAAGATACAATGTTTCCGCGACAATGCCCTGCCCGGTAAAAGCGGCATCACCGTGCATGAGCACCGGCATAACCCGTTGCCGCGTGGCATCGCCCTTGCGGTTTTGTTTGGCCCGTACAGTGCCCTCCACCACTGGATCAACAATTTCCAGGTGGCTGGGGTTGGCGGACAGGGATAAGTGGACATGACGGTCGGCGCGTGTGGTGTAGTCATAAGCGTAACCAAGGTGATATTTAACATCACCATCACCCATCGACTTCTGGGGGCGATCCAGCACCTCGGCCATAATCATTTCATAAGGTTTGTGCATGGTGTGGGCCAGTACATTCAGGCGGCCCCGATGGGGCATTCCTATGACAATTTCATCCACGCCGTTTTCCGCCCCCTTTTCCACCACTTCATCCAGCAGATTGATCAGCGTTTCCGCCCCCTCAATGCTGAAGCGCTTGGTGGTGGGGTGCCGGCGCTGCAGGAACAACTCAAAGTCCTCCGATGCCGCCAGGCGCGACATGATGAATTTGCGATCCTCATCGGTAAGCTGCGGCTTATTAAGCGACGGCTCCATGAGGTCCTGCAGGAATTGGCGCTGATCAGGATCACGTATATCCATATATTCAACGGCCAGTGTGCCGCAGTAAGTGCTGCGCAGCATGGATATAAGCTGGCGTAACGGTATGCGGCCTCCTCCGCCAAAGTTGCCGGCGTTGACCGTGCGGTCAAGATCCGCTTCGCTTAATCCAAATTCATCAAGGCTTAAAAGCGGATGTTCCGTGGCATTGTGGCCAAGCGGGTCTAAATCTGCGATCAGGTGGCCAAGTTCACGATAGCTGTGAACCAGATCGGATACCTGTAAATCCGGATCACCCTCCGCCGGGGCACGGGCCGGAGATACGGTGGCCGATGTGCCTGACGGCGTATCAGCGGCCAGGTCAAATCCGCGAAAAAACCATTGCCATTGCGGATCAAGGGCTTCCGGGTTCTGTTTCCATTGTTCATAAAGATTTTGCAAAAATTCGGGACTCAGCCCCTCCATCGATTTTCGAGAATCACTTTCGACAACATCCGGCGTAACCACGTTTATTCTCCGATATCAAGGGCCAATTTACTGCCCGAATGTCCACTGTTCTATGTGTATCAGTTTAGCGAAGCAAACGTACAGAGTAAAATCCATTAAAATTACATCTCTACGAATTTATTGCCCGTGCGCTCATGCTTGGCAATCATCTTCGCAACGCATTCTCAGCCCGCAAACGATACAAAACAACTTGCGCAGCCGATGAGCATCTCACCTATACGTATCGGCATATTGATAGGTTCCACATTATCGGAAGTGCTGTTTTGCGTAAAAAATGGACCGTTATTGGCTTTATTCCACAAGTCTGAGTAGTTCTTTGCCCCGATGCAGATTTATTTTGACCAAGCGAAGGCAACCCTTGAGGTCGGGGCGTTACCACCGGCAAAGCCGAGGGCTATGTGTGTTTTGGTCGAGGCGTTGTGAGAGCCGGCGGTATCGAGCCGCTGACGTCTGGTTCCACTGGCAAGACCATTTCGGAATACGTTTTGCGGAATCCGGCATTGATGAACAGGGCCTGCGCGGCGGTGTTGTCCACGGCGGCCATGAGTCGGAGTTGATTGACGCCTTTGTTGGCGGCCCATTGTCTGGCGTAATGCAGCAGCGCTGTGCCGACACCATGCCGCCGCGCTTCGGGCCGCACCGCTAAATCATGTATCAATGCGTAATGCGTAAATTGGTAGATCGGAATTTCCTGATTGATGGCCGCGGCCAGACCGCCGATGACTTCATCGGCTGATTCCGCCGCCGTGTTATCAGCAGCGGGGCAGCCTCTTCTCGCTGTAATAAAAAGCCAATTGGGATTTTCCCGATTGCTGGTAATCCAGCGGGTGTAGCGTTCCTCAATGTCTGACCGCAAGGCCCACCGTAACGGCCAATAGTGCTCATGCTGCCGCTCAACGAGCAGAAAAAGTTTCACCAGGGAAGCGACATCCGCCGTGTGTACTGGACCAATGATGAAGTTGTTGTCAGGATTATCCATGTCCGTCATTTTCAGTCTTCAGATTCGCCGCGCTCAATTGCGGCCGAGAGAATGAACTTCTGCGTAAGCCCGGACCAGATCAGCAGCAGGGCTGCGGATATGAGCATGAAAATCCACAGCAGTTCCGGATGCAGCCATTGCTGATCCGCCCCGATGAGTTCGGAATTGGCCATGGCACTCCACAGCCCCATGCCCATGGTGATGGTCAAGGCCAGTGTGCCGCACAGGCGGCCGGTGATATTCACCCAGCGGTTATAGCGTGAAAAATATCCCGCCAGTGCAATAATGCCCGCCCCCTGCGCCCCCAGCATCGCAGTGGCCAGTGTCAAATGTATCCATGGAGATCGGTGCGATGAAACGATGCTGTCCACAGTGCGGCAGGTAAAAAGTTCCACGGTAGGCAGGAACCATAAAATGGTCACCGCGGCGCCCATGATGAATTGCCGCGTGTTAAATGTTTCAGAATCGGGAACCGCCGGGCGGATACCGGTCAGGGCATCCAAAGCCACCAGAGTCAGCAGCGCCACCGCCGGATACCCCACCAGAATCACCAGCAGCAATCCTTGTTGCCGGGCAAGAAAAAACACCATTATCAGAACACCCAGTCCCATGGCGGCCATCAGTGTGGCCCGCCGGCGCCGTGCCAGAAATGGCATGGCCAGCATGGCCAGGATACCCATGATAAGTTCTATCGCTTCAACGCTTTGCGTGGTGGCGGTATGGAAAACCGCGGCATTGGTGATGCGGAATGAATAAAGCTGCGAACCATGGCCCAGAATGAGATAAAACGGGGCAATTAATAACAGGCACGCGAATTCAGCGACAAAAAGTGTGGAAAGTTCAAATCGCCGGCGCGGAATCGGCCATGGCTTTCCCGCTTGCATGGCCATGGCGGGCGTAGAACTGTTGAGATGCTCGGATGTCACATGAACGGATTCACCCGCAGCACCGATGGCTGCAGCCGCCGTGGCCGAGGTAACTGGAGAGGCCATCGCCGCGTCCGCCACGCCATGACGCCCCATGGCTTGGCGGTAAGAATGTATGCGTGCGTTTCTCACTGTCGGGCTTTCCGTTCTTTGTTTCGCAATTTTCCTTTTCCAACATCATCCGCGCCTGACGTCTTATTATATCCATATCAACACAATTCCGGCAGTCCGGTTTCGCCCAGCCACCGCCTTGATACGATGTGCCGTAATCGGTGACAGGATATAAAAAGAAAAGCCGGCTTTTAAGAGCCGGCTTTGAATATCTATTTTATTTGCCCGGCCAGGATTATACCTGGGCTGATGCCGCGGCAGGAATAGCCGCCGGTTCCTGATAATCTCCATTGATCGCCTTGCGGCAGAACTGATGAGTCAATCCCGCCCAAGTCAGAATCACACACGCGATGATCAGCATGAACAGCCACATGACGCCTACGCCAAACCATCCCTTGGTCATCGCGGGGCCGGACATGACATGCGAGATAGACAGTGCGGCGACAAATCCAACCGTGCTGATCAGCAGGAATGACACCAGCGTCAACGCTCTGGCAATTCGGTTAATGGTTAGCGAGAATTTTCCATGTGACTCGGATAAGGCCACCACACCCGCCAACAGAGCACTGATACTGCCGATGACAAATATGCCACGGAGCATCGGACCACCCAATGCGTTTAATATTTGAACAAACGCGGGGCCTGAAGCGGATTTAAGTGATGGCAGCACCCACATGACTATTACCGCGATGGAAAACATAAACTGCCAGGTGCCCAGATATTCCGATTTTGGAGCCAGCGTGCGCGCCTGCATTACCGCAGACAGCGCCGCCAGGGACAACAAGCCGGCAATAGGCAGCAGCACCAGATTGATACCGATAAGATTCTGCTGCATCATGGCGAGGATCAGAAGAATAGTCAGACTGGCGCTGATATTGAGCATGAAGCGCCCACGGGCATCCCCGCGAAATAGTGGAATCAAAATCAGACCGGCTATCGCCCCGGCTATTTCAGCAAATTTCAGCGCACCGGGTAGTGTGGCCGCCAGTGAACCAGCCTTCACGCCGGTCCACCAGCCGGTTTCACCGAGTTGATGAGGCATGAAAAAAGTTGCCGCCAGCAGCAGCACGCACGCGGCCTGCGCCGCAATCACACTGGTCCAGGATATCCATTTGGGCATGACCGCCGCGGCGGGAATGGCCGTGCCGCCAGGAGTTGGAACGGGCGATACGCCGGTGGCGGTTTGGACCGGCGTTTCCGCAGCCGGAATTGGATCGGAAAAATTCACATTGAGTTTTTCCGTGATGCTTCCGGTGTCTTCAGACATCGGTACAACGGCTGGAACGGCCAGGGCGGGCCGATCCGTTTCACTGGTTTTTGTTGATCGCGTGAACATATCTACACCTTTTCACAAACTTAAACGACCCGAGGAAACAATTGCAACACCGGGCGCCGGTTCCTCTTGTTCCCGGCGTGGCACCATTTTCTATCGGCAGGCAGGCTTGGTTTCTTCATCCATATCGGAGGGATTATCAGGGCTACCAATAATAAATTTGTTTTTGAATCCCTGCGTGGCCGCAACGTTTCCATGTCCGGATTTCAGCATATTTTATTTGAATGATGAACAGCATTCACGCGCGTTTATCGGCCATACGCCTGACCCGCCGGACGCGTGACTACCTTGCGGAGATGCTCAATCCTCAAACTGGGCGTTGGAATAGACGTTCTGTACGTCATCATGGTCTTCGAGAGTTTCAATAAGCGCCCGCACTTTTTGGGCATGCTCTCCGAGAATGCTGATACTCTGGCCGGGGATCATGGTGATTTCCGCCGACACCATTGTCACCTTGGCAACCAGAAGCGCCTTGCGGACTTTTTCAAAATCGGTCATCGCAGTCAGCACGGTATACCCCTCTTCCGAAGCCTGCACATCCGATGCGCCGGCTTCCAGAGCCAGTTCAATGAGTTTGTCTTCCTCAATGGCAAAGCGTTCCACAGCAATCGAGCCATGGGTGGAGAACATCCAGCCCACCGAATTGGCCGCCCCCACAGTTCCGCCATTGCGATCAAAAATTACCCGTATTTCGCCGGCGGTGCGATTGCGGTTGTCGGTAAGCGCATCAACCAGAATTGCCACGCCACCGGGGGCGTAACCTTCATACAACACCGGTTCATAGTTATTGGCGCCAAGTTCGCCGGTGCCGCGCTTGACCGCTTTTTCAATGGTATCGTTGGGCATGTTGGCGGCGCGGGCCTTATCAATGGCATAGCGCAGGGCCAGATTATCATCGGGATTGCCGCCGCGTTTGGCGGCAATAATAATCAGCCGGGCCAGCTTGCTCCAGACTTTGCCGCGCCGGGCGTCCACAACTGCTTTTTTATGCTTGATGGATTTCCAATGGGAATGTCCCGACATGCGTTCAATATCCTAATAATCAAATTCTAACTCATACGCAAGCTGTATCATAACGCGGAATTGTTTTAAGTGGCACTATTCAATTACATATATGTCTGAAATAGATGCTGCGTTTTTTTTATATCCACTGGTAAGGCGTATTTTCATGTTTATAAATAATAGAGGCCGAGAACGTTGCAAATCGTATGTTAAAAAAAACTTTAATAATTTGTTAATTTTTTTTGTTAATTTTTTCTTGACTTTGAGATTTTGCCGAGTTATACTCTCCTTATTGGTGAAGCTGGTCGGAAGGTGACGGCATACGAATTGGTCGTTTTGCTGTGTCATTTTGACTGGCGGTGTTCATTATCGCCATATGGAGAAATGTAATTTTGGCCAAGGTATCCAGCCCGTTGAAGTTTGATGGGCGGCTTTGGCTGAATGTCTTTATCTAATCCTTTGTTTCGGGAGATGACTATGAAAAAGTCAGCACTGTTCGGATTCGTAGCTCTAGGAATGGCTGCAGTTGGCGTACCACATGCCTTTGCCACAATTGAGGTGACTCTCAATGGGCATGTCATTGGTCTTTCCTCGCCTAATTCTTTTGTGAGTTCCAGCAGCTATGCAGGATTTTCATGGACTGGCCTCAACGTGACAACTTCCACAACCAGTTCAGGCACATATCAGCTTAGCTTTGCAGTTGCGGGCCTCACCTCAACAAATTCGGGCAACACCACAGCCAACTTTGTGGCCTATGATAACGCCATTACGTTGCCTACGAATGTGGGGATCAATCAGATTCAGGGAGATGTTACCGCGAATGTCACCGACGGCACATCCAGCGAATCTGTAATGTCCAGTGGCCAGCTTAATCCAAATTCATCCAGCGGCGGATCAACCACACTGCCTGCAGTTCAGTTCATCAGTATTCCCGGATTGGAAGCCTATAGTGAAACCGGTCCGATGGTCAACACGAACCCGGCTGACAACAAGGGTACCATTGAGTTGCAAACAAGTGACTCGGTGACGCTGTCTCCCACTACCTCAATCAACAGTGTGAACTCTGTTATCAGCGCATCAACCACAGCAGTCACAACTCCTGAACCCGCCACGCTGGCGCTGTTCGCGGTTGGGGGCTTGGCTTTGCTTGCCGGTGCCCGTCGCCGCAAGAATCAGGCTTAATTGGTCTGTTGTGGAATACACACTCTGAAACAATTAAAGCCGCAGCGTTGAAGCTGTGGCTTTTTCATGCGTCCGCCGAGGAATGGGCAGGGTGGGTGCGCACCGTATTTTGCGGTCGAATTGAAGTGAGCCGAAAAGAGTTGGTCGCCAACGGGCCTATGACAGATTCTGCCCAACCGAAGCGGCATAGGCGGGGACGCCCATGAGACCACGGGCAAGATGCCCCTGCCACATTGGTCATTACAGCGTATTAATATAATCGGGTAATCTGCGGACAGAGGGTGTCACAGGCCCATCGCCGACTTGCGGCAAGGTTTGACATACCGCCGTCCCGGCGCGGCTGGACCGGTCTACACTCGAAGGAAATACAATCCTTACATTCGGATCACTTCGCCGGTTTGGCTGCCGCGGGCCGCGTCTGCGCTGGCGCGGCGCTGATGCCATAGCTGTGCGGCGGATACCGCAGGGATTCAATCCAGTTCAGTACCGTACTTTCATTGAATTTCTGGGGCATCGGCCCCTTTTTGCCGGGATGGGCGTAAGCCTGCAGTTCCTTGGGTTGCAGATACTGCAGCAAAAGGGACATACGCGGATTACGCAGGCTGATCAGCGGCATTCCCTGGTATTTGAACCGCGTGAGCGTCAGGAAATTGGTGTAGGTTTTACGTGTATTGTTCCCGGTCTCATCACCATAGATGCGAAATCCTGGAGCGTTCTGCCCGCGATGGCAGCCGATGGTTCCGCAACTTTGCAACACAATTGGCTCAACATCCGTGCGGAATATTTTCATAACCTGCGGATCGCTCTTGATCTGCACCTTGTTCCAATATTTTGCCGTGCCCAGCCGGCGGATCAGATAAATCTGCCGCTTCAGGTTGTTGGGGCTGATAAACTGCTCGTAGTCCCGCCGGGTCAGCGCGGTATTTTGATACAACGGATTGCGTAGAATGACATTCCGCCAGAATGACATCAGCGTCTTGCGGCGATGTAATATTTTTGCCTCAACGGGAGCCGGCTCGCGCCGCTGTAATTGCCAGAATCGAATCTTATATACATTATTCATGGTCAGGAGATTCTGACCGTCCGCCGTGGGCAACTTCGCCGTGGAGGCAGGCCCCGTGGAGGTGAGCTCTTCAGTGCCCGTTCCGTTGGATGTTGGTGTTGCGGTTTGCCGTATCGCCGCTAGAATCAAATTTTTAAGCAGTTTGGCATTCTGGAAATCAGGCTTGATCTTCAACGCCTCGTTCACCTGCATGAGTGCCTGTTGGTACAGGCGGTTGTTGTATAACAACTGCGCCAGCCGCTGATGACCGGCGGCGTCATTGGGTTGAATAGCGGCGGCCTGCTGCTGAATCCGCTGCGCCAGCGCCGGCGATTCCTGCGCCTTAACCGCACCGCCGGAAAAAACCAGTCCCGCGGTCATAATACATGCTGCCGCCACCGCTGAAAACAAGGGAAATCGGAAGGAGTGTTTCATGGCCAGGATTCCTTTCTCCGTGTCCGGGTGTGCATTCCCGAAGCCGTTGATATTTCCAATCGGGCCGCCTGATCCCGCCGCCCCGTCGCCGAGGCTCCTTTTTTGTCATCAAGCACTATAATCGTGCAGTGCCCGGCTCACAAGGAAATTATAAATGATTCCAACATCTCAACATCCCGCGGCGTCCACACCATCCTCCGATCCCCTGGCCGCCTGGGTGGCATAAACTGTAAGATGTACAGTTATTGTTTCACGGTCCCTCATTTCCGTCCGCTTCGGTGTTCGCGGATAAGTTTTTCCTGTTCAGCCAGCCGCATGTCATGATCGATCATCATTTTTGCCAGGCTTTCGAGATTGACCTTGGGTTTCCACCCGAGTTTCTGCTGAGCTTTGGAACTGTCACCAAGCAGCAAATCCACCTCCGCCGGCCGCAGGTAGCGTTCATCCATTTTGACATATTGTTTCCAATCCAGTCCAACAAGCTGGAAGCATAATTCCACCCATTCCCGCACGCTGCGCGTTTTCCCTGTGGAAATAACAAAATCATCCGGCTGCGGCTGCTGGAGCATCAGCCACATGGCCTCCACGTAATCTCCGGCAAATCCCCAGTCCCGCTTGGCGTCCAGATTGCCCATAAACAACATCTCCTGCAGTCCCATCTTAATGCGCGTGGCGGCACGGGTAACTTTTCGGGTGACAAATGTTTCACCCCTCCGCGGAGATTCATGGTTGAACAGAATGCCATTACAGGCAAACATGCCGTAGGCTTCACGGTAATTGATCACCTGCCAATGGGCATAAACTTTGGCGCAGGCATAGGGGCTGCGTGGATGAAAGGGCGTGGTTTCTTTCTGCGGGGTTTCCACAACCTTGCCGAACATTTCACTGGATGATGCCTGATAGAACCGGATAGGCAAGCCCACATCGCGGATGGCCTCCAGCAGCAGCAAGGCGCCTATGCCCGCGGTATGCACGGTGTAGACAGGTTGATCATAGCTGACCCGCACATGTGACTGGGCGCCAAGGTTATAAACTTCCGTGGGTTGTGTGCGGGTGAGAATATCCCGCAGGCCGGAGGCATCGGTTAAATCGCCATAATGCAGATGCAGCCGCGGGGCGCGTTCATGCGGATCCTGATATATATGATCCAGCCGCTCGGTATTAAAGCTGCTTGATCGGCGGATAATGCCGTGAACGTCATATCCCTTTCCCAGCAGCAATTCCGCCAGATAAGAGCCATCCTGGCCGGTAATGCCGGTAATTAACGCACGACGGGGATTAACGCTGTCCATGTTTCCTCGCTTCAAAGCTACTTTCATTGTTTTTCGGCCATTCGGCTGATAAACATTAAAATCAATGCCACCAGGAGATGAATTCGCCACCACCCAGTCTGATGGGAATCATAACCGTATCCAGATGAAAATTCACAAATCCAATCAATTGCGGCAACATAAAAAATATGATAACTCCGCATAACGTTTTGTTTTATGACGGTTTTATGTTCAAATACTGTGTTGCGGACTTTTGGTGCCGTTGTGTTGTACCAATAGCATCAGGCTGATGATGCCTGCGATCAATATATCCGCATCAGCCGAGGATAATGGATGACACGGAAATTGCGAACACACTTTTTACACCGGGGCTGTATCACCGCGGCAGGCTTGGCGTTGAGTCTGGCGGGTTGCGCACAGATTACCTCACAGGGGCCTTCAACAATTCCAGCTACAGCCTTTATCCGGCCCGGCGCACCATTGCATAACGCCATCACTGACACTGCCGCGCATGGCTCCAATACGCCCGATCCATCCAAGGCCGTATCATCGCCAATCATGACTGCAACCGTTACGCTTCCTTCACAAAGGCCAATTATTCAAGCCGCGGCGATTCCGCCCGCCGGTACCAAGCTGGCGGTGGCGGCACTGCTGGGCACAGTCAACAGTAAGCCGCTGTTTGTGCAGGATGTGCTGCAGCCAATTCAGACCCAACTGAAAAACGCCGCCGCAATAAGCAAGACCAAAGTATTTTTTCAACAACAGGCCGAACAGAGCATCGCGCGTGAACTGCGCTTAAAAATTGATGATATTTTATTTCTCGCCAAGGCCAAACGCTACCTCAACAAAGATGACATGAAGGAAGTGGCCGCGGTGGTGGCCGCTAAAAAAGCCAAGATCGTCGCCCAATACATGGGATCAGAACAGCTTGCCGACCGGGCCTTGCGGCAGCAGGGCGGTTCCCTGGATGAAAAACTTAAGGCGATTCGGCACCAGACCATTATCGGCATGTATTTGAATCGCACGGTTTACCCTAAGCTGGTCAGTACCCGCCGGCAGTTGTGGCACTATTATCAGGCTCACATCGCCACATACACCCAACACTCCTCCGTGGATTTGTATACCATTACCTACCGGGTCGTGAACCAATGGCCGCGCGATCCCAATGACTCCACGCACACCCAGCCCTTGGCCCATCCGACCAAGGCAGAAATTGCCGCCGCCCGGCGGAAGGCCATTGCGTATGCTGATAAGCTGGAAAGCGAAATCCGGCATGGGGCGAATTTCGCGCTGCTGGCGGAAAATAATTCTTCTGATCCCGCGGCGGACAATGGCGGCCACTGGCCAGATACCCGGCGCGGGGAACTGTCTAATCCCTTAATTGAAAAAATCGCTTTCTCTCTCAAACCCCATACCATGGCCCCGCCTCTGCTGATCAAAAATAAATCCAATCCGCGCGGTGATGCCGTCGTGATTATACGCGTGGGTGCGGTTACCAGACATCACGTTATTTCATTCGGACAGGAGCAGGCCCCAATCGCCCGGAAACTGCGGCAACGCATGTACCGCCATTATATGAATGAATATCAGCGCGGCTTATATGACGATGCCTCCACCAAGGCCATGGAGCAAATGGTGCTGACCGCCACACAGGTGGCGGCATCGCTTTATTACACCCATTGATATGGCAATATATCAGTGATGTAAGCCGTGAAAATGACCCATTGCCGGCAAGCCGACAAAATGGATAATCATCCATGCAAATACCGCCGCCAGTGAGAATAATTCAACCATCGCCATAACCCGGCAAAAAAGATTGGTCCACAGGGCAATATACTGATCATCGGCATGAATCGCCGCATAACGGTTCAGCGTGTAAATTCCCACCCCGCCGGAGGTTGTTGCAAGCAATCCCATCAAAAGTGCCGGTATGTTCAGCCCCGCGTGCCCCGGCAACACAAACAGCGCGCCCGCACCCGCCATGAACGCCAGAAATGCGGTTGCACTTGCAATAATACCGGCGGACCGCAGAGCCTTTTCAGACCTGCTGGTTGCACCAGAGTCTGGAATCAACTGCTCGGACATGGGCAGGTCTCCGCAAAATATTTTCAGGCGTATCCGCCGCCGCCTTTGGATCCATATTTTTTGCGTCTCTCCGCCGCCGCTTTCTTCTCATAGCCGCTCTGCCGGTGTGCGGCCAGAGGATCAGCCGGAAGATTTTTTGATTTTCGCCAATCCGCCAGCAAGCCACGAACATCGGTTAAAAATGCGCCACGCAGAATATTTTCACTCTGCACCAGGTCTTCCCTCGCCTGGGATTCCGCCAGTGCTTTGCGATCCACCAGGCAGGCCTTGGCATAAAGCTGTTGCGCCATGTCAACGGTCTGGATCATCGCTTCAATTTTAGGTTTGAGATTGTGGCTCTGATCCACCATATAGGCAATCGGGGGCAACTGCCCGGCGCGGAAGCGATGATTTTCAATCTCGTGGAAAATGCGGAATATCTGATAAGGATCAATGGATCCCAGCGTCAGGTCATCATCGGCGTATTTGCGGTCGTTAAAATGAAATCCGCCGAGCATATTTTCGTCCAGCAGCCACGCGACAATCTGCTCAATATTGGTGGACTGATAATGATGCCCCGTATCCACGAGCACCTTGGCCCGCGGGCCGGCGACACGGGCAAAATGCGATGCCATTCCCCAGTCCGCAATGTCGGTGGCATAAAACGCCGGCTCAAATGGTTTATATTCCACCAGCATGGTCATGTCCTGCGGCATGGCTCCATGCACCTGCTTCAGGGCTTCAGCGGCCCAGTGCTTGCGGGCGATAATATCCGATTGGCCGGGATAATTGATTCCATCGGCAAACCAGAGTGATAAGTACTGGCTCCCCACGGTACGCCCGATTTTCACAGAATCAAGAATGTGCTCAATGGCCGCATGCCTGATGGCCTCGGCCCGGTTGGTGATGCTGCCCCATTTGTATTCCTGATCCTGAAACACGTTGGGATTAATTGCACCAATGGCCACACCATGCCGCTTGGCCATGGCGGCGACTTCCGACGCATTCTGTTCTTTCTTGAAGTCCCAGAGCACATGCACCGCCACCGTGGGGCATGAACCGGTGAGTTTGTGTACCTGCCCGGCATCGGCCAGCTTTTCATCAATATTGCCCGCGGCGGCATCCTGAAAGAATTTTCCAAACCGAGTGCCGGTGTCGGCAAACCCCCAGGATGGTAGTTCAATTTTAAAAGCATCCAGCAATGGAAATAGAATATCTGATTGAGCCATGATTTCGTGCCGCCTTTCTACGCCAGGTTGTAATCCACCGTTAAAGTTGTAATCCACCGTTAAATCAGCATCAGGGATTCGGTGCCCCTTGCGCCGATGGTTCAGGGAACATGGTGGCCGATGTCACCTTGATCACCCGCACGACTACCCCCGTGCGGCTGACCACTTCACCCTTTACACCAATGTACGAACCAAGAAGTTTCGATATATTAATCTGGGATTCCGGTTGGAGGTACGCCACCACACGGCCAGTTGCCGGATCCATCAAAGCGTAATTCTTCAGCACGGTACTGGTTTTAAGAACGCCGTAGGCAATATATGGTGCTTTGGCTTGAACCTTTTCCAGTTGCTTTTGCGCCTGTTCCCATTTCTCTTGGTAAGGCGCAAGAACCGCGGTAATGGGTTTCTGCCTGCGCGATGCGGCGACGATTTCCTGAATGGCAATCTGCTTTTTCAGCAGCTTGATGCGGGCCATGCTGCCATCGCTGATATAGTGAGGCAAATTTGGCCGTTGTAAGAGATTTTCAAAGTCCTTCAGCAGCGGCTGCAAATCGCGCTGCATGATTGGCTTGTTAAACTGCGCCTGCATCCGCCGGTTCAAATCAGTAAAGGTGTTGTACACACCGGGATTGTATGTCGCGGCGGGAGTGGGCAAGGTTGGCATATTCACAACTTTGGCCGCCAGCGCTGGAGAAGAAGCCGCTGGAGCGGTTGTCGGGTTCGGGGTGGTTATGGGCATGGGTTCTGGTACCACGGCGGAGCCGATGGCCGGGCCGGTTGTCACTGGTGCAACCGGTGCGGATAATCCCGTGGCGTTGTCGCCACTGGTGCCGACAACCGCTACGGATGTTGCCGGTTTTGCCGCCGGAGTTGAGCCGGTGGGCAGGCCGGTGCCCTTGAAGCCGGCGGGCATTTTAAGTTCCGGTGTGACATACGTGCTGCCGGCGGTAGCGGGGGATACAAATCGGGCCAGAACATAGAACCCCGTTCCCTTGGGAGCACGGATAATATCGTAGGCGGACGTTTGACCGGTTACTGAAACCGATGAACCGGTATTGAGCATATCAACAACGGCATAATTGCTCGCCGGGGTTAATGCACTGGCGGCTCTGACATTAACAAAACTCCCGGTAACCGTGCCGGTGGCGCCATCCGCGCCAAGTTTTACAAATTGCCGGGCGATGTAGCAACGTGCTCCGGCAGGGGCTGCAAAGCGATACCAGCCATTGCGCTCTCCGGTGACCTTAATAAGATCGCCCCGCGCAAGCTGGCCGATGGCGTAATAAGACAACCCCGGACCACTGCGGATATTAACATGCGTGGCCTTAATCTGGCCGATAAACGCGGTTACGTTGATTTTGGATTTCTTGTTCGCCTTGGCTTTTTTTTTGGCCGCTCTGGCGGCCGGGGCGGGCGTTTGCACCACCGGCACGGGCACGGTTACCGCAGGTGCCGTGGCTGGCGCCGAGGTTGGAACCGGTGCGGCCGGCATCGTGGCTGGGGCGGTGGCCGGTGCTGTCGTGGCAGCGCCAGCACAAACCGCGGCACCACATGCCACAGCAAAAGCCAAGCCAATAGATAGATTTCGTGTGCTGGTAATTGTACGTGGGAACATAAATGACCTCCTGCAGTCCATTGTGAGGCTCAATATAAAGAGTCCCTAACTTGATAGAAGTTATCATCCACAGGCCCCAGCGTCAAGGGGAACGCGATAACAGGGAACGCGATAACAATGCAAATCCGGGCCTTAGGCGGTATAGTACCGTTTAAGTGTTCATGGCGGACCGCGGTTGGTGCGGACCAGACTTATGGAGTAGAAAACATGCACCGTGTAACCATTTACATCAAGCCCGATTGCCAGGCCTGCCAGACCGCCTGCCGGGCTATTGAACTCTCCCTGCCCAAATCCGTTCCCGTGGTGATTGAAAAAATCGACATCAACGGAAACGCCGAACTGCTGGAAAAATACGCCAAGGCGATCCCGGTGGTTATGGTCGATGGCATCGAGCGGTTCCGGGGCGAAGTGGACCCCGAAAAACTGGTTACGTTGTTTTACAATGATCCCGGTTCCCGGCTGGCCGGTATCGAATAACCGCCTCCTTATCAAGATACGGAAACACCGCTTATGGACCTGCAAAACACCATTCTGATTCGTGTGCGTTATGTGGAGTGCGACCCCATGGGGTACCTGCACCACTCCAATTACCTCCCATTTTTTGAAATGGGCCGCACCGAACTGCTGCGCCAGCTCGGTGTGACTTATCGTGATCTGGAAGACCGCGGATTTATTTTCGTGGTCACCCGCATTACTGTAAATTTCAAACGCCCCATTCGCTATGATGATGAAATTCAATTGGTCACGCGCATCGGGCGCCAAACCCGCGCCCGTATTGACCACAGTTATGAAATTTTTAATCAACAGTCCAAATTACTGATGACTACCGCTGAAAGCACCATCGCGTGCGTGAATACGGCGTCGGGTGAGCCTACCGCTATTCCCGAAGACCTTTGCGGACCTCGCCAATTCCTAATGCAATCACCAGACGAACCGGCAACGCCCCGGCGGTAGGATGACGTGCGATGGTGGATGAGATCGTCACCCATGACCTGATTATCCTGGGGGCTGGCGCGGCGGGCATGATGGCGGCGATTGCCTGCGGTGAGCACGCATTGGCCGTCGGCAGGGAAATTCCCCATATCGCACTGCTGGAAAAAAATCAGCAACCGGGCATGAAGGTGCTGGTATGCGGAGGCGGGCGCTGCAATTTAACCAATGCGGGAGATATTGATTTTTTAATCGCCCAGTTTGGCCGCAATGGTCGCTTTCTTACCCCCGCCCTGCATGCCTTGGATAATACCGCGCTGCGTCAATGGTTTGCCAATCATGGTGTGCCCACGCATGAAGAACATGATGGCAAAATTTATCCTGATTCCAATAAAGCCAGTTCTGTGGTCAACGCCATGGTCCAGCGGATACGGGAACTGGGAACGGACGTTTTTGCCCCCTGCTCTGCCACTGCTGTGGCGTGGGATCCATCAAGTCGGCTGTTTACTGTGCTGACGCAAACCGGACGGACGCTGCAAGGCAAATTTCTGCTTATTGCCGTGGGCGGCCAAAGCTATACACGCATGGGCACCACTGGTGATGGGTATGGTTTTGCGCGGTCGTTGGGACATGGTGTCATCACCCCGCGCCCGGCCATTGTGCCGCTGCTGTGTAAAGAACAATGGATCGGAGAACTCAAGGGCCTGGCGGTGCCGGATGTGATGGTACGGATTCAGGCCCCCGGGGAACTGCCGCGTTTGGCCACCGGCAAGCCGGAACCCAGCGTCAATGATTTGATGTTTACACATTTTGGTTTATCCGGCCCCGCGGTGCTGAACATATCCGAGATTGTCGCGGAACTGCTGGAAAAGTTTCACGAGATTGTGCTGCGTATCGATTTTTCCCGCCATCACTCCCATGACGCTCTGGCCGCAATGCTAAGAAAGTGGCACGACGCGGACGGCAAAAAACTGGTGCGCACCAGGCTTGCGGAACTTATTCCGCAACGCCTCGCCGAGATGTTCTGCCGATTGGAAGATATTGACGATCCGCAGGTCTGCGCCAATCTCACCGCGCGGCAAATCCAAAAACTTGTGGAACGGATCAAAGCCTCGTCATTTACCGTTTATGAAACCCGCGGGTTCAAAGAAGCCATGGTAACCGCCGGCGGCGTGCGGCTTGATGAGATTTATCCCAAAACCATGCAATCCCGCCTTAATTCCCAGCTCTTCCTCGCCGGTGAAGTGCTGGATCTCACCGGCCCCAGCGGCGGCTACAATTTACAATTGGCCTTTTCCACCGGCCACCTGGCAGGATATTCCATTGCGCAGTGCATGGACTTTGGGCGCATGGCTTTGGGAATCGTAAAAGAATAAATTCACATTTTATGTTATGGAGCAGAAGTTTTGCCGCCCAACCCGCCAATACCCACTTTTAGCCGCGTGGCCTTGGCCCGCGCGTCCCTCCGTTTAGCGCTTCCGCCAGGCGGCCCGCGATCACTCCGCGAGCCGCGGGGTTTATCCCCGCGGTACGACACCGGCGGCCAAAAGAACCAGCCAGAAACTGCGAAGTTATTGTTTCACGGTCCTTAACGCTGATACGAGTATAAATTCCTCACAATGCAATCTTCACTAACAGAACGTCAACTCTCGCTGTCACTAATGGGAACGTTTGGAGATCAGCACCGTGCGTGGACTGCCATTATGGTGATGAATCATGGGTGGCGGGTATGGCCGACTGACTGGCTTTGGAACACCCCATCCGCCCCGAAGGCCGACCGCCGAAGATGAACGCATCGGAGGCCATCATATAGAATTAGATGCTTCCCCGTATCGGTCCAGCGTTACCATCCGTCCTCACCATAACATAATTTTTCGGAACCGTTCTTTCCCGCAGCTTGGAACAATATACTCATTACAAATTAAATCAACAAGATGGCGACAAAACCTGACTCATTGTCATTTCTCATTTCTCAATTCCGCTTCGCCGGCGCGCCGGCCAGGCTAAGTGCGGCATGAATTAATCCGGCATGCGAATAGGCTTGCGGAACATTCCCCAAGGCCATTCCGCTTTCGGGATCATACTCCTCCGTCAACAACCCTGTTGCCCCCGCCAGATTGGCATACTTAACAAACAATTCCTCGGCATCCTTCCAGCGGCCCAGTAGCGTATAAGCCTCAATAAGCCATGCGGTGCATATATTAAATCCACCCTCAATTCCCGACAGACCATCTTCGTAGCGGTAGCGATATACCGTGCTCCCGTTGCGCAGTTCCCTTTCAACGGCCTGAACCGTCGAGACAAAACGGGGATCCTCGGGCGCAAGCAATCCGCTTAATCCCACCCATAGTGTCGCGGCATCAATTTCCGAACTTCCATAGCTGGCGCAAAACGCTTGACGTTGTTCATTCCAGCCGTGGGTGAGAATATCATCGGCAATTGTTTTTTCCAACTCCTCCCAGTCTTCGCGCCGATAACCCAGAAATTCTGCGATTTGCAGTCCGCAATGAACCGTCTGCCAGCACATGATTTTCGAATGAACATGGTGCTTACGCCGTGCGCGGATTTCCCAGATACCGTGATCCTCTTCGCGCCATCGTTGCCTGACGGCCGCTACCATGGATTCCATGAGCCGCCAATGTTCGGTAGTCAGTGAGGCCCCCTGTTTCGCCAATAGTGCAATTAACTCTGCAATCGGCCCCAGAACATCCAATTGCACCTGATGGGCCGCGTCATTTCCAACACGCACGGGGCGGCTGCCCAAATAGCCCGCCAGGTCCGCAATGGCTCCTTCAGGCCCCAAGTGTCCACCGGTCACCGTATAGACCGGGCGGATCAGAGAATTTGGCTCACTGCGTTCCAATATCCCCAGAACCCAATCCAATAATTTCATTGCTGGGCCGGGTGCTCCAAGTCGCACCAGCGCCGCAGCGGCTATCGCCGCGTCACGCGGCCAGCAATAGCGATAATCCCAGTTTCTTACACCACCCGGATGCTCCGGCAAACTGGTGGTCGCCGCAGCCGCAATCGCACCTGTGGGGCCATAGGTTAAAGCTCGCAACACCAGCGCGCTACGCAGCACCAGATCCCGGCACATCGGAGGCAATTTGAGAGTAGCCGTCCAGACGGTCCAAAATCGCTCGGTTTGTTCGCGCCGCTGAAATTCTGGAAGAAGCGCGGGAGCCATACTGGCCGTTCCGTAGCGCAGTTCCAGAACCACCGGGTCTCCATCGACATCCAATTCCGCTGTCGCGGTATCGTGAGTGCCCTCTTTGGTGATGGTCCAGTGGATTCCCGGCGATACCAGGACGCTGGGATCGACGCTGCCTTCGATGCTTACCCCCCTATCGGTAAGGCGAAGTCGCGTTTCCAGACCGCCAAAATTAATGCGCGGCGCAAAGATAATTTTAATCCGCCCATGACCTTCCACCACCCGCACCAGATCCGTTCGCCCAGCGCGTTGAAAGGGACGCCCGGCGGAACAATCCAGATAGTCGATGATGCGCAACGATTCCCATTGCGTTTGCAACACAAATGTGGAAGATTGATAGCATTGCGTCGCCTTGGTTTGGCCGACGGCGGGGCTGATGTCAAAATACCCGCCGGAAGGGCCACCAAGAAGTTCCGCAAACAGCGCCGCAGAATCAATCCGCGGCAAGCACAACCAGGTAATTCTCCCTTGCGGGGTAACCAGAGCGCAAGTTCGCTGGTCGGAAAGCAGGGAGTGTTGTTCAATCGGAATCGCTTTGGATCCAGCCAGCCAGGCGGAACGCCTTTCAGCGATTTGGGCCAGCAGATGCGCAATGTCCGGTGTTGCGGACACCCGATACTTGGCCGCCGTGGTGCCTGCGCCTACCTTGATGCCGATGTCCGGACCTGCCAAAATAGCAAAGGCATCTTCATCCGTTACATCATCGCCTATAAACACAATGGCCGTTGCGCCCACGCGTTGCCGCAGCGATTGCAGCGCGTGACCCTTGTTGGTTTTGACAACCGATAATTCCACGACTTTTTTGCCAAGGCGTACAAATATGTTCGGATCGCCCGCCAGCGTACCCAGCAGATTCTCCACCGCTGCGGCGGACTGCCGTTGATCGGAATTGCGGTAATGAAACGCCACACCGGCGGGCTTGCGCTCCACCGTTGATCCCGGCGTTTGTCCGGCAATTCTCTGTGATTCTGCTTCCACCTTTTTTAGCAGTTCCAAGTTTTCGGGTGTAAGCGGCGTGGCAAAGCCCGCTTCAAATTCGCTGCCGTGGCTACCGACCAGATGGACTTGTTTCAAATCATTGAGATGTTTTCCCAGATCCACCAGAGATCGACCGGAAATAACGGCAACATGCGTCTGCGGCATTTCCGCCAGTTCTGTCAGAGCAATAATGGATTCATGGTGCGGTTGAGCCGCATCGGGATCACTTACAAGCGGCGCCAGCGTGCCGTCATAATCCGTTGCAATCAGCAGCACCGCCGCCCGGGATATTTCATCAATTCGAGACTGTAATTCATCCATACTTGCCACCTGCGTACAATGCTCCCAGGGCTATACCACATCTCCGTCGACCAATGCGGCGCCAGGAAAATCCTGCCGTTTACCGCACACCTTTAAAAACTGGGACAACCACCAGTACACGTTCTGTTCGCGGATGTTCAAGCGAAGTTTTTCCATCGACGGGCGGCGCTCGGACGGGGTCATCGTAACGGCCAGCATAATTGCATCCGCCACGCAATCGGTATCATAAGGATTCACCAGTACCGCCCAGCGGCCAAGTTGTTCCGCGGCCCCTGCAAATTCACTGAGCACCAGAACCCCATTGCCGTCAATCTGACAGGCGCAATACTCCTTTGCAACCAGATTCATACCGTCTTTGAGCGATGTCACCATTGCCACATCCGCCACACGATACCAAGCCAGTAGATCATTTCGCTCCACATGCCGAAATACATAATGAATCGGAATCCATCCCGGCTCTGTATATTTACCGTTGATCTGCGCAACGCCCTGTTCAATATCCGTCTTTAACGTCTGATATTGCGGAACATTTTCCCGGCTCGGCACAACAACCTGGAACATTGTGATTCGTTTGCGTAATTCAGGATAACGCTCCAGCGCACGGGCCATGCCTCGGAGCCGGTATAACACCCCTTTGGTATAGTCCAAGCGATCCACTCCAAGTATCAGTTGCCGGCCGGGAAAGTTTTGCCGCAATTCCGCCGTTTTCGCCACCACATCTGCCCGCGCCGCACCGCCGGCGAATTCCTCATAATCAATTCCAATGGGAAACACACCGACCAGTGTGCTATGCTCGTCCAATGTTAAGCGCGCCTGTCGCGAAGTATGCCGCCGTTCCACATCCGGTAGCAGGCGATTTACACATTGGGAAAAATTGTCCAAGTCGCGCGTCGTTTGCAGACCGATCACGTCATAACGCAGCAACGCCTTGAGCACATCTTTCCGCCAAGGCAGCTTGCAGAAAATATCCGGGGGAGGAAATGGAATGTGCAGAAAAAAAGCGATCTTGTTCCGCATTCCGCGATCTATCAAAACCTTGCCCAACCCCATGAGATGATAATCCTGTATCCAGATCAGATCATCCGGTTGCGTATGCCGCTCCACCACATCGGCAAATTTCTGCTCCACTTGCAGCGCGCATTGCCAATACTCCGGCATAAAATTACAGAGAGATTGC